>JFJP01006480.1_pt1 | contig 15254 bp, 15 predicted proteins | sample 431651 | NCBI WGS metagenome assembly JFJP01 (sample SAMN02602958, study PRJNA72255) | Microbial mat metagenome, whole genome shotgun sequencing project. | biome: fresh water; feature: sink hole; material: water; isolation source: purple microbial (photo- and chemosynthetic) mats found in...
TTGCGCACTTTAGAGACGTGAGGACACCAATCATTGATTTATATCAATGAAGACGGATTTAAGCCGCAGCCAGAACAGCTACAGTTGGCCCACTGCCTGCCTGCCTGTCTGCTCAATCAACGCCGAAACGATTTAGACCATGTGCCTTGCCATCCCGATGCAAATCACCGCCATTGACGGCCTGAACGCCCAGTGTCAAGCGCGTGGCGCTGAACGTCAGGTGTCGCTGTGGCTGCTGCAGGACGACCCGCCTGCCGTGGGTGATTTCGTCATGGTCAGCATGGCGCAGGCGCAGCGCCAGATGAGCGCTGAAGACGCGCGCCAGTCCTGGGAGTTGTACGACCAGATTTTGGCCACCCTGGACGGCCAGGCCGCAGCGGACTAGCCGATCGACTCGACCTGACGCGACTGCTGGTAGGCGCTGCCAAACCGGTTGGCCAGCAGGTCAGGCAATGCCACCTGCTCTTGCCGGATGAAGCCGGACTGCGGCAGTTTGCCCAGACGAAACAGGTCCACCGCCGCGCAGACACCGGCTGCGGTGGTGATCTGGATCGCGCTCATGGGGTTGGTTTCGCTGCGATCAGCAAAAATCTTGCGCGCAAACACCTCTTGCATGAACTTGCCATCGCACTCGCCGCTGACAGTCACAAACACCAGCACCACATCTTGCATGGTCAGTGGAATCGACTTGCGCAAAATGGCTTTGAGTGTGTCTGGGTCATGCTGCATGCCCAATTCTTGCAGCAACATTTTCATGATCGCTCCGTGGCCGGGGTAGCGCACCGTCTTGTAATCCAGCGTCTGCACCCGGCCCTTGAGCGTATCGCACAAGGTGCCCAAACCCCCGCTGGTGTTGAAGGCCTCGTACTCGGTACCGTCCAGACTGAAGTGCTCCAGCCCCTCCAGCGGAAGCACTTCGATCACCTGCCCCTCACGGATGGCTTCGCAGGGGTGGCAATACTCGTTGATCAAGCCATCGACACTCCAGGTCAGGTTGTATTTGAGTGAATTGGTCGGAAAGGCCGGCAGCGCGCCAACCCGCATCTTGACCTCATGCAGGTAGCTGAACTTCTGGCACAAGTGGTGTGCCACGATGGCAATGAAGCCCGGCGCCAGCCCGCACTGCGGCATGAAGGCCGTGGCGGCGCCATCGGCCAGCGTCATGATGGCGCGGGTGGCCGCCACATCCTCGGTCAGGTCAAAATAGTGGCAGCCTGCGGCCCGGGCCTCGGTGGCCACGGTCAGCGCCAGGTGGTAGGGCAAAGCGTTGATCACGGCATCAAACCCCATCATGCAGGCACGCAACTCCGCCGGGTCAGAGGTGTCAATCAGCGCCGTCTGCAACGGCAGGTGCGCCAGACCCTTGAGCGCCACCACGCTGCAGTCCACCACCTTCAGTTCGTAATCTGCACTGCCCGACAACAGACTGGCAATCGTTTGGCCAATGTGGCCGGCACCCATCAATACAACACGCATGTCACGCTCCAAAGTAAAACCATGGCTGCAGTCTAAGGCCAGGTCTCGTCATTTTGAATTGTCAATATGACAGAATATCGCTGGTAACAGTCTTATTGACATCTTTGATGTCGAAACGTCATGAATGACACCCCCCTGACTGGCAGCTTGCGCGACCCACTCGACCGCCGCCTGATCGCCCTGCTGCAGGCCAACGCACGCGCCTCCGCCACCGAGCTGGCACGCCAACTCGGCACGGCACGCACCACGGTGCTGTCACGCCTGAACCGGCTACAGCGCGAGGGCGTGATTGCCGGCTTCACCGTGCGACTGGCGCAAGACATGGCGCACCCGGGGCTGCAGGCCTTTGTCGGCCTGTCGGTGCAGCCGCACGCCGGGCGCAACATCGAGTCACACCTGCAGCGCATGCTTGAGGTCCGCCAACTGTGTGCCGTCAGCGGTGAGTTTGACTATGTGCTGCTGCTGCGCGCCGAGTCGGCAGCGCGCTTGAACGCCCTGCTCGACGACATCCGTAACCTGGACGGGGTCATCAGAACCACCACCTCGGTGGCGCTGGACTGGAAGATTGAGCGCAGTTGAGTCAATATGACTGAGCGCCCAGGTAGGGGCAAGCGCTGTGGCATGCATTGACCTTGCTGCTGTTTACACTGGCGCCTTCATCACCTTGGAGGCAGCATGAACATCAGCCTGATTGGCGCGCCAACCGATGTCGGCGCCGGCAGCCGAGGCGCCAGCATGGGGCCAGAGGCGCTGCGCGTGGCCGATCTGGCCCAGGTCCTGGAGCAACAGGGCCTGCAGGTCAAGGATTGCGGCAACCTGACCGGTCCGCACAACCCCTGGCTCGCCCCCGTGGACGGCTACCGCCATCTCGATCAGGTGGTGGCCTGGAACACGGCAGTACACGCTGCCGTGCTGGCGGAGCTACGGCTGGGTCAGTTGCCGATCGTGCTGGGCGGCGACCACAGCCTGGGGCTGGGCTCGATCAGCGCGGTGGCCCGCCACTGCCGCGAATCCGGGCGCAAGCTGCGCGTGCTGTGGCTGGATGCGCACGCTGACTTCAACACCAACACACTCACCCCCAGTGGCAACATCCACGGCATGCCGGTGGCCTGCCTGTGCGGCTACGGGCCACCTGAGCTGACCGGGCTGGGTGGCGCCACCCCGGCCATCAGCCCCAAGTGGGTGCGCCAGATCGGCATCCGCAGTGTCGATGCGGGTGAAAAACGTCTGGTGCACCAAGCCGGGCTGGAAGTGTTTGACATGCGTTTCATCGACGAGATGGGCATGCGTGCCGCGATGGAGCTGGCGCTGGCGCTGGTCGATGCGAACACGCATCTGCATGTGAGCTTTGACGTGGATTTTCTCGACCCCGACATTGCCCCGGGCGTGGGCACCACGGTGCGCGGGGGGCCAAGCTACCGCGAGGCGCAGTTGTGCATGGAGATGATTGCCGACACCGGTCGCCTGGCTTCGCTGGACATCATGGAGCTCAACCCGGCGTTTGACCTGCGCAATCAGACCGCAGAGCTGGCGGTGGATTTGGTGGCCTCGCTGTTTGGCAAGAGCACCCTGATGCGCCAGCGTGCCTCTTGACCGGTGCGCCGGCGTATCGCCGCTGTATCGTTAAAAGGTTTCCCATTCGTCGTCCGTGCCCTTGGCCGGTGCGGGTGGCGGCGCGGCGGCAGGTTTGGCGGCCGCGGGCTTGGCCGCATTGCCCAACTTCAGGGCCGACGCGGGTTTGGCTGCAGCCGACTTGGGTGGCAAGGCGCGGCTTGACGTCTTGGACAGGCTCGGTCGCGAGGCTGCGCTGGCCATCATGGGCCGGGGCGCTGCCGCGCTGCGCGCACGGCTGAGCGGCGCGGCGGCCAGGCCGCGTGCACCGCCAGAGTCTCGAAACACCGCCACGGTTTGCACCAGATCCTGTGCCTGCTGGTTCAGGCTGCCGGCTGCGGCGGCCATCTGTTCCACCAGTGCCGCGTTTTGCTGGGTCGCCTGGTCCATCTCCGACACCGCCTGCCCGACATTGGCAACACCATTGGCCTGCTCGCTCGAGGCTGCGCTGATTTCGCCCATGATGTCGGTTACCTGGCGAATCGAGCTGACCACCTCGTTCATGGTCGAGCCGGCCTGGTCCACCAACTGTGAACCGTGTTCGACGCGCTCGACGCTGGCGTTGATCAGTGTCTTGATCTCCTTGGCTGCCTCGGCCGAACGACCTGCAAGTGAACGCACTTCGCTGGCCACCACCGCAAAGCCCCGCCCCTGCTCGCCGGCGCGCGCAGCCTCCACCGCGGCATTGAGCGCCAGAATGTTGGTCTGAAATGCGATGCCATCAATCACCGAAATGATGTCGCTGATGCGCTTGGACGCCTCGTTGATGCCGCGCATGGTGTCCACCACCTGGCTGACCACCTCACCGCCCTGGGCCGCCACACTGCTGGCGTTCATGGCCAACTGGTTGGCCTGGCGCACGCTGTCGGCCGACTGCTTGACCATGTGTGTCAGGCTGTCCATATTGCTGGCGGTGCGCTGCAGGTTGCTGGCCGTCTGTTCGGTCCGGTTGCTCAGGTCCTGATTGCCGCTGGCAATCTCGGCGCAGGCCACCTCGATGCTGTGCGCGCCAGAGCGCACCGCCGAAACCGCCGAATCCATGCGTGCCAAGGTGGATTTCAGAGCGTTGCCCGAGTCGGTGCTGGTGAGGACTTGTGCCACATTCAGGTCAATGCCATCGGCCTGGTTGACCCGGCTCACCAACTCGCCCAGTTCTTCGCCAGTACGGGCGGCGCGACTCATGCCCACCACCAGCATCACCTGAACCGCTGACTGCACCACCACGTAAGCGGCATGCAGCAAGACCACCGGAAAGTTCGGCTTGGACAGGCAGTACAAGCCATACCCGGCGGCCTGCAAACGGTCAAACAGGACATGGTGCACCGCATACATCAGCGCGGCAAAGAGGATGATGCGCCAATCACGGTACACCAAGAGCAGGGCCAGCGTGACAAACACGCCAAAGTGAAATTCGACCATGCCTTGTGCGAGCTGGATGTGCAACACCACCAGCCCGATCAGTGCAAACGTCAGCACGTACTGGCTGAGCGCCGTGCCACGCGCCAGGCCGTAGGCGGCGACGGCCAACAGCACAAACACCAGTGTTCCACCCACGGCCAGGCTGGTGTCAATGAACTGAAAGCCCAGAATCAGGCTGGTAATCGCGCCCAAGGCGATGCCCAGCAAGACCATGCGGTCGCCAAAAAGGGCGGTGGAATCGATTTGATTGTTTGTTGTCTCGTTACTCATGGGATATCTCCAACTCAGTTTTCAGCGCCGCAAATACCTCTGGCGGCACGGCATTTCAGGCACCCGTGCAATATACCCAACTTTGCCCCCTCGCAATGCGATACTCTGGCACGAGTCAAATAAAAAAGCGGAGCGATCTATGGTTCTGGATGACCTGTACTCTCGGGAGCGTTTTTTGTCACAACTGGACTGGATATTGGCGCTTGAGCTGCGCTACCAGAACATCTTGCAAACCGGCTTGGTCCATGTGCGCTATCACCCCCGTGAGATCCAGAACCTGACATTTGACGCCGCCGACGCCGCGCGTCAACTCGGCGAAGTGCTGGCCTGCCTGCGAAAGTCGTTTCGCGCCACCGACCTGGTGATGCGTGACGGGCTGGCGTTCTGGATCCTGACGCCCTTCACACAACTCGATCCGGTGCTCGAAAAGGTACGGCAGGTGCTGCATTACGGGCCAGAAAACGGGCTGGCCATTGCCAGCAGTGACCTACAGATTTATCTGCTGCGCGACCATGTTCAGCGCAGCCCCGGCGCGCCTGCCAGCGCCGAGCAACTGCTGGACTACCTGCGCCAACAGGCGCCGTCGCTGAACCTGCTGTAGGGCTTGGCACATTCGGTTAAGCTGCGGGGTGTCCGGTCCTGACACCACTTTATGGAGAACCTTATGAGCGATTCAGCCAATTCCAGTTTTGGAAAATTTGTGCCCGGTTTTGAGTTTTTGCAGAATCTGGCGAAAAGCGCATCGCAGACGGTGCCCCAAATGCCCAACATGGCGAACTGGATTGCACCCACCATGAGTGTGGAAGAACTCGAAAAGCGCATTGAGGAGTTGCGCGCAGTGCACTTCTGGCTGGACCAGAACACAAAGGCCTTGTCGGCCACGATTCAGGCGCTGGAAGTTCAAAAAATGACCTTGGCCACGCTCAAGGGCATGAACTTCAATTTGGGTGATGTCGCCAACGCGTTCAAGCTGAAGGCGGCCGATTCGGTGTATTCCAGCGTGCAAAAGGTCACCGAAAAGGCGGCATCGACTGCCAAAACGGTGGCAGACGTGGCCGAGCAAACCGAAGAGATCGCCAAAAAGGTCGGCGATGCGGCCAAGCCGGCGGCCGCAGCCGCCATGGCAGGGTTGGTGGATCCGCTGCATTTGTGGTCGTCGCTGACCCAGCAGTTCCAGACCATTGCGGCCAGTGCCATGAAAGAGGCGAGCAAGGCCACCGCCATGGATGCAGCCATCGACATGGGCAAGAACCTGGCCAAAGGGGTCGCCAAGGGCGTTGCCAAGGAAGCCGGAAAGGCATCAAAAACGATAGCTACCAACGCAAGTAAAGAAAGGGCTGAGTCGCAAAAATCGACCACAAAAGCGACTGCTCGATCAGGGTCTAGGGCAACTGCTGCAACGCCAGCCAGGGCCGCCACCGGGACCGCACGCAAGACCCCACGCAGCCGCTGAGCCCAAACACGGCCTGCGCGCACTCCGTCACAGCCATGAAACGGTTCGCCTACGCGCACGCCACCCATCCGCAGTGGCCCATGGCTGCGGCCATGGCACTGGCTCAACTGCGTGCGCAATTGGCGCAAGCGGATGTTGCCGCCAACCCGACGCTGGGGCTGCTCTACATCACCGACCATTACGCTGCGGATGCGGCAGACATTCTGGATCATCTGAGCGCAGAACTGCCGGGCGTCACCGACTGGTCCGGCACGGTGGGCATTGGCATTGCTTCCAACAATGTCGAGTACATCGACGAGCCGGCGCTGGCCCTGATGTTGTGCGAGCTGCCAACCGACCAGTACCGGGTCTTTTCTGGCGTGGCACCGCTGGGTATGGCCTTTGAGGCGCACACCGCGCTGGTGCACGCCGACGGCCACACGCCCGAGTTGCCCGAGCTGATTGGCGAGCTGGCGCAGCGCATGGACTCGGGGTATGTGTTTGGCGGCCTGTCAGCGAGCCGCGGCGCAGCCGTGCAGTTTGCGGTGTCGGGCAACGGCAACATGTCAGGCCAGGGCGCCGCCAACGGCGTGTTCAGCGGCGGTCTCAGTGGTGTCGCCTGGGGTTCGGGCGTGCCCTTGATCTCGCGTGTGACACAGGGTTGTCTGCCAGTGGCGCGTGCCCACCGGGTCACGGCCGCCGACCTCAACGTGGTGCTGGCACTCGATCATGAACCAGCGCTTGAAGTGATGCTGCGTGAACTGCAGGTGTCTTTGCAAGAGCCCCGAGCCGCTTTGCAAGCCGTTCGCGCCACCCTGGTGGGGCTGACGTCCGCCGATGACAGCACCGACCTGCCGGCCATCACCCGCACCGGCAACTTTGGCAGCGACGTCATGGTGCGTCACATCGTCGGACTCGACCCGGCACGTTCGGGTGTTGCCGTGGCGGCCCATGTCAGCGAAGGCATGTCGCTGGCGTTTTGCCAGCGCAACGTGCAGGCTGCACGCGCCGATCTGATGCGAATCTGCGCCGAGATTCGCGAAGAACTCGAACCAGCCGAATTGCCCGAGCCGATGGCGGGCATGGGCTCGGTGGCGGTGCCGGCTCTGGCTGCGCCGGCGCAGCATGCCATCGCCGGCGCCATCTACATCAGTTGCGCCGGGCGCGGTGGACCGCACTTTGGCGGGGCCAGTGCCGAGCTGCACATCATCCGCCATGCCTTGGGCGATGTGCCTTTGGTTGGTTTTTTTGCCGGTGGTGAAATCGCCCGCAGCCACATCTATGGCTACACCGGGGTGCTGACGGTATTCAGATCAAATTAGCCTCTAGCGCTTACCCATCAAGCGCTGACAGCTATCTTTTTTATATTAACTCGCAGACCTGCCAGAACGATGCCCCAGCCAACCAGGCATCAGCGCGCATAGACCAGATCGCGCAAGGCCAGTGACAGCGGCGGAAAGTAGGTGATCACCATCAGGCAGGCCAGGATCACGCCGACGAACGGCAGCAGTGGCCGGATGATGCGATCGAGCGAGATTTTTGCCACCGCGCAGGCGGCAAACAGGTTCACGCCGAACGGCGGGGTGATCATGCCCATGGCCAGATTGACGATCATGATCATGCCAAAGTGCACCGGATCGACCCCAAACTTGATGGCCACCGGCACCAGAATCGGCGCCAGCACGATGATGGAGGCCGAGGTTTCGATGAACATGCCGATCACGAACAAGGCCGCATTCACCCCCAACAGGAAGTAGGCCGGGCTTTTGAGCGTCTCGGACAGCCAGGCACCAATCATTTCTGGCACGCCGGCGCGGGTGATCATGAAACTGAACAGGCCGGCATTGGCAATGATGAACATGATCACCGCCGACGAAATCACCGACTTGCGCACAATCGTCACCAGATCGACCAGGCGGGTCTCGCGGTACACGAACAAGCCCAGGATCAGCGCATAAAACACCGCCACCACCGAGGCTTCGGTGGGCGTGAAGACACCGCCATAGATGCCGCCCAGGATGACTACCGGCATCAGCAGCGCCAGCCACGCTTGCTTGGCCGCCGTCCAGACCGGCAGTTTGCCATCACGGTCGTTTTTGCCGTAGCCCTTGAGGCGCGCATAGATCAGCACAAAGACCATCAGCGCGCAGCCGATCAGCAGCCCGGGGCCAAAACCGGCAATGAACAGCTCACCAATCGAGAGAATCATCGGGATTGACGGCGGAATGATCACGCCGAGCTCGGCCGAAGTGGCCTGCAAGGCGGCAGCAAAATTGACCGGGTAGCCATGCTTGACCAGGGCCGGTATCAGAATCGCGCCAATGGCAAAGGTGGTGGCAACCGATGAACCGGACACGGCGGCAAAAATCATGCAAGTCAGCACGCAGGTGGCTGCCAGCCCACCCTGCACCCCACCCACCAGCGACTTGGCAAACTCGACCAGACGCTTGGAGATGCCGCCGGTTTCCATCAGGTTGCCGGCCAGAATGAAAAACGGAATCGCCGCCAGCGGAAACTTGTTGATCGAGGATCAGCATGTTGGCGTTGTTGACCGTGATGCCGACAACGCTGGCGAATCCGATCGACACGGCGATGGAGATCGACAGCACAAAGCAGACGATCATGGTGATCAGCATGGTGGTGGACATGGCAGGCAGACCTTTGCGGCAAATGATTACTGGGCGGTATCGAGCTCGCTGTGACGCGGCTCAAGAAAGTTGCCAATCACCCCAAAGGCGGCAAACAGGCTGCCGATCGGAATGGCAATGTAGGCCCAGAACATCGAGATGCTCTCCAGCCCGGCCATGGACTGCACTGAGCCGCGCTGGGCGTAATCCCAGCCATACCAGACATAGACCGCCAGCAAGCTCAGAGTGACCAGGGCAATCAGCGCCTCCAGCCAGCGGCGCACAGCGCGCGGCGCCAGGCGATGAAACAGGTCAATCGACACCATCGAGCCCATACGAAAGGCTTCTGGAATGCCCAGAAAAACCATCCAGATCAGTGCAAAACGGATCAGCACCTCGCTCCACTCGGCCGGCTGTTCAAACACAAACCGGGTCAGAATCTGGAACAGCCCCAGACTGGCCGCCAGCACCAGCATGACGCCAGCGCCAAGCATTGCCACGCCGGTCAATCGGCGCTCCAGCGCCAGAAATCCTTCTTTGAATGTCATGCCATGTTCTCCTGCAAAGCCTCCATCAGCCGGTGGTTGCGCGCCACAACGCGGACAGTCACTGCTGCGTACTGCGCAACCATCCGCTGCGCCCGCGATGCCTGAAAAATGCAGCAACCCAGGCCGCATCGAGCCGCCTGGTTCGTGCCGACCCAGAGACATCGCGCAGCACCCCGGTGCGGGGCCACCGGGCTGTGCGTGTGCTTACTTGTAGTTCTTGATCTTGTTCAGCGCTTCCTGGCCGAACTGCTTCTCGAATTCGGTAAACACCGGAGCCAGCGCAGCCTGGTACTTGGCGGTATCCACCTTGTCCACGATCTGCATGCCCTTGCCGCGCAGGTCGGTCACGGCCGTCTTCTCGTCAGAATCGACCCGGTCGCGGTTGGCCTTGGCTGCTGCCTTGGCCGACTCAAGGAAAATCTGCTGGTCGGCCGGTGGCAACTTGTCAAAGGCCGCCTTGTTCATCAGGAACACGCCCGGCGAGTACACATGCCCGGTCAAGGTCATGTATTTTTGCACCTGTTCAAACTTGTTGGCGGTGATCACCGACAGCGGGTTTTCCTGGCCATCGACCGTTCCCTGCTGCAAGGCGGTAAAGACTTCAGAGAAGGCCATCGGCGTCGGAATGATGCCAAAACCCTTGTAGGCCTGGATGTGCACCGGGTTCTCCATGGTGCGCATCTTCAGGCCCTTCATGTCTTCGGGGGCGTTGATGGCGCGCTTGTTGTTGGTCATGTGGCGAAAGCCGTTTTCACCCCAGGCCAGTGCCTTGAAGCCCTTGGCCTCAAACTTTTTGAGCATGTCCTGCCCGATCGGGCCGTCGAGCACGGCACGCGCATGCGCATAGCCGCGAAACAGGAAGGGCACGTCCAGAATTTTTACCTCCGGCACAAAGTTCGGGATCGGCCCGGTCGAGGTCCAGGTCAGCTCCTGGGTGCCGAGCTGCACCGCCTCGACCGACTCGCGCTCGGCGCCCAGGGCACCGGCGTAAAAGGTTTGAATCTTGTAGCGGCCATTGCTGCGCTTTTCGACCTCTTTGGCCAGCGTGTCGATGGCCACCCCCTGGTGCGAGTTTTGCGCCGTGGAGATGCTGATGCGCATGTTGGTCTGTGCCGATGCCGGCAACGCGACCGCAAAAAAAGCACTGCCCAGCAGCAGGGCCAGGGTTGAGCGACGGAACAATTTCATAAAAGTCTCCTTGTTGGTGGTTGAAAAAACGAGTGAATCAATGGTCTGCACGACCGGGGGCATCTGCTTGCGCCTGCTGCTGTGCCAGCCAGCGGTGCAGCCAACCCAGCCCGTCCTGCGTGGTTGCGGCGGGCCGGTATTCGCAGCCGATCCAGCCGGCGTAACCCCAGGCGTCGAGTTGGCGAAACAGATAAGGGTAGTTCACCTCGCCGTCGTCGGGCTCGTGACGGTCCGGCACGCTGGCGATCTGGATGTGCCCGATGCGTGCCAGGTCGCGGTGCAAGCGGGTGCTCAGGTCGCCGCAGACAATTTGCGCGTGATAGACATCAAACTGCACCTGCAGGTTCGGCTCGTCGAGTTCACGGCAAATCGCCAGGGCATCGTCTGGCGTGGTCAAAAAATAGCCTGGCATGTCGCGCGGGTTGATCGGCTCGATCAGCAGCGTCAGCCCGTGCTGTGCCAGCGCCTGTGCGGCAAAGCGCAGGTTGTCGAGATAGACCGCCCGGTGCGCATCGCGCGATGCACCAGCGGGCAGCAGGCCAGCCATGGCGTGCAGGCAAGGTGTTCCCAGAGCACGCGCATAGCGAATGGCTTGCTCGACGCCGGCGCGAAACTCCGCCTCGCGTGCGGGCAGGCTGGCCAGGCCACGCTCACCGGCAGCCCAGTCACCCGGTGGCAAATTGAACAGCACATTCTGCAATCCATGGGCCTGCAGCAGCCGCGCCAGTTCGCTGGCGTCCACTTCATAGGGGAACAGAAACTCCACGCCACGAAAGCCGGCCTTGGCGGCGGCGCCAAAACGCTCCAAAAACGGCACTTCGTTGAACATCATGGTCAAATTGGCGGCAAACTTGGGCATGGTGCAAGTCCTTCAGAGGGTTCAGTCGGCCAGCTTGAAGACTTGCTTCAGCTCGGCCAACTGCGCTGCATCGAGCGTGCGCACCGCGCGGCCGTGCAACATTAAAAACAGCTTGGCAGTCTCTTCCAGCTCCTCCGTGGCGTAGAGTGCCGCCTCCAGCGAACTGCCCGCCACCACCGGTCCGTGATTGGCCAGCAGCACAGCGGTGTGCCGCACCGCCAGCCGACCCACCTCTGCAGCCAGCGCCGGATCACCCGGGCGATGATAGGGCACCAGCGGCAAGCGCCCGATTTTCATCACAAAGTACGGCGTCAGCGGCGGGATGCAGTCGTTTGCGTCCAGATCGGCCAGACACGATACCGCCGCCGCATGGCTGCTGTGCAGATGAACGATGGCGCGCGCCTGTGGACGACTGCGGTACATCGCCAGATGCAAAAAAGCCTCTTTGGTCGCGGCGTCACCACCCACCTGCTGGCCCTGCGCATCCAGCCGTGCCAGCCGTTGCGGGTCCAGGTGACCAAGACAGGCGTTGGTGGGGGTCAGCAACCAACCGTCGTCCAGGCGCACACTCAGGTTGCCGCTGCTGCCTGGGGCCAGACCGCGCTCGAACAGAGAATGCCCGGCAGCACACAGTGCGCTGCGCAGACTGGACTCGGACGGTGCCTGGCCTGCAGCGTCGATCGGGCGGTTCATGCCAACAGCCCCCAAGCTTTGCTGAAGAAATCGACAGCGCCAAAATTGCCCGACTTCAGCGCCAGCGCCAACGGGCGCGCGCCCACGCTACAGGTCCAGGGCACCCCCGGGTCGATCTGGCGGCCGATCAGCAAGGCCGTGATACCCAGGCGCGACACCACAGCGCCGGCGCTCTCGCCGCCTGCGACGATCAGGCGGCACACCCCCTGCTCCACCAGACGCATGGCAATTGCGGCCAGGGCCGATTCCACCAGCATGCCGGCCCGCGCCACGCCCAGCGCCTGTTGCGCCGCGCGGACCGCCTCGGGTGAGGCGGTGGCGTAGATCAGCGGTGTGGCGGCATTGCCTTGCGCAGACACCCAGTCCAGCACCGCATCGACACTGCAGGGCGCCACGGTGTCGGCAGTGCCAGCGTCCCGCGCCAGGTGCAGGGGGTCCAGCGCCAGCGCCGGATGGCCAGCAGCAAGATAGTGCGCGACCTGGGCCTGGGTGGCTTGCGAGCAACTGCCAGACAGAATGGCCTGTGGTCCGCAGGGCATGTCCAGGCGGTCGGCCGGTGCGCCCGAGGTGGCTACAGCACCCGCTTGGCGCAGCGCTGCGGTGAGCCCGATCGCCAGACCGGAGCCCGCCACCACCAGCGGCAGGTCGCTGCAGGCCGCGCCCAGCGTCAACAGATCGTCATTGCAGATGGCGTCGGCAATGGCGATGCCAACGCCGGCCTGGCGCAAGGCATGCATTTGCTCACGCAGGGCTGTGGCGCCAGCGGCCACCATGCGATCGTCGAGCAAGCCGACCTTGCAGCGCGTCTGGCGCTGCAGTAGCCGCGGCAGATTGGCATCGGTCATGGGCGTCAAGGGGTGATGACGCATGCCACTGTCGCTCAAAAGCACATCTCCCACGAACAGATGGCCCTTGTAAACAGTGCGCCGGTTTTCCGGAAACGCCGGGCATGCCAGCGTGAAATCGGCCCCCAATGCCTGCATCAGCGCCTCGGTCACCGGGCCGATGTTGCCTGCGTCGGTCGAATCAAAGGTCGAGCACACCTTGAAGTAAATCTGCCGGCAGCCCTGTTGCTGCAGAAAGGCCAGTGCCGCCAGCGCGTCGGCCACCGCCTGTGTTGCCGCAGTGGTGCGTGACTTCAGTGCCACCACCACCGCGTCCACCTGCGCCGGGATGGGGTCGGTCGGCACCCCGATGGTCTGCAGGGTGCGCAGGCCACCGCGCACCAGCATGCCGGCCAGATCCGTGGCCCCGGTAAAGTCATCTGCGATCGCACCGATCAGCAAGCTCATTCTTTAACTCCTATTGCTCCCAAGAGTGGCTGCAGGCCCAGCCTCTGGCGTGACCGGCTCACCCCTGATACGCGCGATCGCGCCATCAATGTGTGCCATGGCGGCCGCGCGCGCACGACTGACGCTGCCTGCATCGATGGCGGCCAGCAGCGCCTGGTGCTCGATGGCGATCTGCGAGCGCTGCGTCGCGGCCAGCCGCGTGGCCCGGGTCGAGACGCTGACGCTGCTCTTGAACAGGTGAAACTGGCACACAAAACACCAAAGGTCAACAAACAGCGGGTTGCCGGTGGCGTCCACGATGCTGCGGTGAAAGGCAATGTCGGCATCCACCCCATCGCCACCGCCGGCCAAGTCCTCGGCAATGGCGGCCAGGCAGGTTTGCATCCGCGCCAACTGTGCCGGCGTGCGCCGCTGCGCCGCCAGCGCAGCACTTTCGCTGTCCAGCGCCCGGCGCAATTCCATCATGTGAACATGGCCGTCAATCGACCCCAGTTGTGCCGGGTCGATGGTGTAGGGCTGGCGCTGCGGCCCGTCACACAAAAACACACCACTGCCCTGGCGCGACTCGACCACACCTTGCACCTTCAACCGCACCACGGCCTCGCGAATCACGGTACGACTGACACCAAACTGCCGCGCCAGTTCGGCCTCGGTCGGCAAACGCACGCCCGGGCGATACAAGCCACTGCGCACCGACTCCAGCAGCCGCGCCATCACCAGTTCAGGCATGCGTGCAGTGCGCGCAAGGCCGGCGACGGCATCGGGCTGTGCATCAGAAACGGACGAGGTGGGCATGAACAAAGCGGCTGAAATCAAACACCGACACCCCGCGTGGCGTGTCAAAACAGGAATTCATCATATCGTATGATAACTTTCGTTTTGCGCCCCACCTTTTGGGGTGCAACATTTTGGAGGAGTCCTCATGCATGTCCTGATCACCGGCGGCGCCGGTTTGCTTGGCACCCAACTGGCTGGCGCCCTGCTGGCACGCGCAGAACTGACCAACCCGCAGGGCAAGGTCGAGCCGATCGAGCGCATCACCCTGTTTGACCAGGTGCCGGCCAGCGGCTGGAACGATGCCCGAATCGAAAGCCGGGTGGGCGACCTGACCGATGCGGCCGCCGTGGCGCGCCTGGTTACCGGGCAGACCGGGTCGATCTTTCACCTGGCCGCCATCGTCAGCAGCCATGCCGAGGCCGACTACGAACTCGGCATGCGTGTGAACTTTGATGCCACCCGCACCTTGCTCGACTGCGCCCGCAGCCGCGGTGGTGCGCCGCTGCGGATGGTGTTCACCAGCTCGGTGGCGGCGTTTGGTGGCATGCTGCCGGCACAGGTCAGCGACGACACCGAGGCACGACCGCAAAGCTCGTATGGTGCAGAAAAGGTGATGGGCGAAATCCTGCTCAATGACGCCAGCCGGCGCGGCTTTGTCGATGCCCGGGTGTTGCGCATGCCCACCGTGGTGGTGCGCCCCGGCGCTCCCAACAAGGCGGCGTCCAGTTTTGCCAGCAGCATCATCCGCGAACCTTTGAACGGGCAAGCCGCCGTCTGCCCGGTGCCGGCCGACACCCGGCTGTGGCTGACCTCGCCACGCAGTGCGGTGGCCAACCTGATACACGGACACGAAATCGACGCGCAAGCGCTGACTGGCAGGCGGGTTGTCAACCTGCCGGGGCTGTCCACCACGGTGTCGGACATGGTGGCCGCCCTGGGCCGGGTGGCGGGACCCGAGGCGGTGCAGCGCATCCGCTGGGAGCCCGATGCGGCCATCATGCGCATCGTCAACACCTGGCCGGGTGACTTCATCACCGAACGTGCCGATGCGCTGGGCTTTGT
>JFJP01020519.1_pt1 | contig 15254 bp, 12 predicted proteins | sample 431651 | NCBI WGS metagenome assembly JFJP01 (sample SAMN02602958, study PRJNA72255) | Microbial mat metagenome, whole genome shotgun sequencing project. | biome: fresh water; feature: sink hole; material: water; isolation source: purple microbial (photo- and chemosynthetic) mats found in...
CTGGCCGGTGCTGGAGCTGTGACCGTCAGCGCGCCGCCGCCAACGGCGCGCTGACCTCGTCCCAGGCCTCGAACACGGCGTTGGCGCTCTCAGCCGTGCAGGCGCCGCCCCACTCGAACTGGGCGATGATGCCGCCGCGCGGATCGTAGAGGGCCTCAGCGATCTCGCGCACCTCGGCGTGGACCGCGGCAGCGCCGGAGGGCAGCACGTGCTGGCGGTCGATCTCGCCCCAGAAGGTCAGCTTGCCCTTCGCCGCGGCGGCGACCTTGCCCAGATCCATGCAGCCGAGCTGGCTGTTGAGCGCGTCGACGCCGACCTCGACCAGATCCGGCAGGATGCTGACGATGTCGCCGTCGCTGTGCATGAACACCTTCTTGCCGGCGGCGTGCGCGACGCGGCAGTAGTCGGCGTAGAGCGGCTTGAAGAAGCGCCGCCACATGCGCGGGCTGATCAGCAAACCCTTCTGCGCGCCCCAGTCGTCCATGAACATCAGGGAGTCGACCGTGGTCGAGGCCCAGAACGCCATCTCCGCCATGTAGAAGCGGTGGATCTCGGCGATCATCGCTGCCGCCTCGTCGGGCGACTCGGCGAGGTCGGCCATCGCCTCGGCGCTGCCGCGCAGGAACTGGTAGCGCTCCCACGGCCGCGGGCAGGCCGACATGATGACGAACCTTTCGGTTCTGGCATAGGCCTCGGCGATCTGGCGGCGGGCCGCGTCCTGGTCGATGGGCAGGGTCTCCCACGGCGGACGCATGGTCTCGCGCCAGCGCGCCAGCTCCGGCACGGTGGGATGCTTGACCTCGCCGATCACCCCGGCCTGGATGTTCTCGAACCGGCAGCCCCATTCATCGACGTAGATGCCGACGCCGTGCATGTCGCCACTGCGGCACGACGATGGCCGGTACGGCGAGGGCACACCGCCGAAATCCGTCGCCCAGCGCTGCTCGAAGGCGCGCACGTCGTCGGGCATGTGGATCCACGCCCACGGCGAGATCCAGGCACAGCGCGGCAGACGGTCGGGAGTGGCGAAGTCGAGGGTGGCAAGGACGCGTTCGCGGGGGGTCATGCCTGCATCCTGGCGTCATCCGGAGCTTGGCGTGCCGGCCCGGCGCCGGACGATCCGGCACATGCCCGCCCGCCCTGACCGCCGCATGCTCGAGCCGCCGGCGACGCGCATCCCCGAGCTGCGCCTGCTCGGCCATACCTGCCAGAGCTGGAGCGCCACCACCATCGCGACGCCTGGGAGCTGTGCTGGCTGGCACGCGGCGCAGCCGACTGGTGGACGGGTGGCGAGGTCCACGAACTCGCCGCCGGCTGGTGCTACCTGACCCGGCCGGACGAGGAGCACGGTTCGCTGTCGGGATTCCTCGAGGCCTGCGACCTGCACTGGCTGCAGCTCGCCCCACCCGCGGATCAGGCGCTGGCCGCGGCCCTCGCCCGCGCCCCGCACGCCTTCCCCGCCCCGGCGCTGGGCCCGCTGTGGCAGGACCTGTGGTCTGAGGTCGCGCGCGGCGATGCGCTCGCCGCCCTCGCGGTGCGCGGTGCCCTGCATCGACTGCTCGCGGCCGCCCTCACCGCCCCGCCGCCGCGTCCATCGCCGACCATCGCCCGCGCCATCGCCCGCGCCGGCGAGGGCCGTGCCACCGTCACCGCCCTGGCGCGCAGCGCCGGCCTCTCGCGCAGCGTGTTCCACGAGCGCTTCCACGCCGAGCTCGGCGACAGCCCGGCGGCCTGGCTGCGCCGCCGGCGCCTGCGCCAGGCCAAGCGGCTGCTGTGGCGCAGCGACCAGCCGGTGACCGCCATCGCCCACGCCTGCGGCTTCGCCACCAGCCAGCGCTTCGCCACCGCCTTCCGCGAGTCGACCGGCCTGGCGCCGCAGGCCTGGCGCGAGCGGGCTCGCTCGTTCGGCTGATCAGCGGGACGGCCGCAGCAGTCCGACATCACGCAACCCGCCGCGCAGCTCCTGCGGCCCGTTGCCGAGGCCCGGCAGCGACCACCAGGTCTGGCCGGTCGCCACGCAGCGGCCCTGGTGCCAGGTGGCGAGGACGGCGGCAGGCGCTATGCGAGGCGGAACAGGGCCGTTGAGCCACCGCCGCCCTGCGTGATGATCCCGGCCATGCGCACCGTCATCCGCCGCCTGGCCCTGCTCGTCCTGGCCGCCGGGCTCATGGCCGGCGAGCCGGGCACCCCGTTCGCCGCTGGCGACGTGCTCGGCCGTCCAGGCTTCAGCGCCGACAATGGCCTGCTCGCGGTCGGCATCTCGCCGCTGGGAGGCCGCATCCTGCGCCTCGACCTCGCCGGCCGGCCCCTGCTGTGGACTGACCCCAAGGCGGTGGCCGAGATGCGCGCTCCCAGCGGGGACGGCGAGGACATGTGGTGGTTCCGCGGCCGTGGTGGAGCCTTCCTTTGGCCGACGCCGCAGGCGCACTGGCGGCGCGGCGACGCCCCGAGCCAGGGCTGGCCGCCGCCACCGCAGCTGGAACGCGGTGCGATGCTCGGCTTCCCCGGTCCCACCGGCATCGACATGCACGGACCGACCGAACGCAACCCGCTGTGGCGCTCGCTGGGGATGCAGGCGATGTACCGGCTGGTGCTGCCGCCGGGCGAGGCGCGGATCCGCCTGCATGCCGCCTGGGCCAACCTGGCGCACCATCCGCAACGGGCCGGCCAGTGGCTCATCGCCACCCTGCCGGCACGCAGCACCGGCGGTCCGGCCGAGGTCGTCTGGCCGCTGCGCACCGCGCGGCCCAGCCGCTTCGGCGAGCGCGGCTACGTCCAGCACCACGGCGACTCCGACCCGGAGATGTGGCGTCCCGATGCCAAGGTCCGGCTGCTGCGCGCAACCTGCCTGGGACGCCCCGGCAAGATCAGCAGCGACAGCGATGGCGGCTGGATCGCGTGGCGCGATCCAGCCGATGGCGCCTGCCTCGCCATCCGCTTCACCCCGACCAGGGACGAAGGCCGTCTGCCAGAGGGCTGGTCCTCGGTGGCCTGCAACATGATGGGGGACCATGCCGTCGAGATCGAGGCGATGGGCCCGGAGACCGATCTCGATCCCGGCGAACGCCTGGCCGCGACCTGGGAGCTGGCCGCCTGCCGCACCGCCGGTCCGATCCGCGCCATCGCCGCCGGCGGGATCGTCAGCGAACCGCCGACCGTCGCGGACGGGCGGCTGCGCGGCAGCTTCGGCGTGTTCGCCGCCGGCCGGATCGCGGTGCGCCGCGCCGGCGCCGAGGTCGCGAGCGTGCCCTGCACTCCGGTCGAGCCGGCAGCCCTCGACCTCGCGCTGCCTGCCGGGACTGGGCCGCTGGAGCTGGTGGTCATCGCCGCGGATGGCGGCGCCTCACCGTTGGCGGCCCTGCCCTGAACTGCGTGCAGCCGCCGGTTGAGCCCAGGTTCCGCGGACGATAGTCCGCCCATGCGCTGCGCCCTCCTCTGCCTGCTCTGCCTCGCCCTCACCGCCGCCGAGCGACCTGCCTGGGTCGGCGACGCCGGCCGCGCCGCCGCCTTCCCCGAGCCGCGCTGGCTGAGCGCCACCGCCGAGGAGCGCACCACGCCCGAGCGCGACCGCGCCAAGTGCCTGCAGATCGTCGCCACCAGCGCGCAGGCCGAACTGGCGCGCAGCGTGCGCGTGCGGGTCGAGGCGGTGACCGAGTCGAAGACGGTCGAGGTCACCGGCTCCACCGGCGGACGTTTCGACTCCAGCTTCAGCGACCAGTCGATGACCATCGTCGGGGTGTGGCTCGACCTGCGGAAGCTCGAGACCTGGTTCGACGAGGAGAGCGGCACAGCTCATGCGGTATGCGCGGTCGAGCGCAGCGTGCTGGCAGGGTCGCTACGTACGCGCGCCGAAGCCGCGCTGAGCGAACTGGCGGCCGCCGCCGACGAGGCGCAGGCGCACGAGACCGCGGGCCGGCCGAACGAGGCCGCCCCGGCCTGGTCGCGGGTGCTGGCGGCGGCGCGCGGCATTGGCGATGACCTGATCCTCGCCCGCGGCCTGGCTCCTGACGCGACCGACACCGCCCTCGGCGAACGCCTGGCTGTGCAGCACAGTCGCGCCGCCGCCGCCCAGGGCCGCCTCGCCGGCCGCGCCATCGCCAGCGCCGACGACCTCGCCTTCGTCCTCGCCAGCCAGTTGGCACGCGGCGCCGGGGAGGTGAAGCCGGTGGTCATGGTGCCCTCCTTCACCGTGCGCGATTCGCGCCTGTCTAGCCAGTTCGGCCGCTACGCCGGGCAGCTGGTCGGCAGCCAACTGGCCAAGGTGGGGGGCTGGAAGGTGATGCGCGCCAGCGTCGCCGGCCCGGCCCGCGATGCCGCCACCGCCAGCGGGGCCGAGGTGGTGGTGCTGGGCGCGACCTGGGACATGCCCGACGGCCTGCGCGTGGTCCTGGCGGCGCATGCCCTGCAGGATGGCCGCATGCTCGCCGCCGCCGAGGCGACCCTGCCCAAGGCCGGGGTCGCGGCCACCGGCCTGGCCACCGCGCCGCAGAACGCCGCCGCAGCGCTGGCCGACCAGCAGGCCTTCCGCACCGACGAGGTGGTCGGCGGCGGCATGCAGCTGGAGGTATGGACGAGCAAGGGCGACGATGCCCCGGTGTTCACCAAGGGCGAGCGGGTGCAGATCTTCGCCCGCGTCGACCGGCCGGCGCACCTGCGCCTGGTCTACCACCTCGCCGATGGCCGCCGCGCCCTCCTGCTCGATGACCTCTACGTCGACGAGTCGAAGGTGAACCAGGTCTACCAGCTGCCCGACGAGTTCGAGGTCGACGCCCCGTTCGGCGCCGAGACCCTGCAGGCCATCGCCGCCACCGCCCCCCTGCCGAAGCTGCCGACCCGGATGGAGGATGGCTACCCGATCCTGACCGACGGACTGGTCGCGGCCAATGCCAAGACGCGTGGCCTGAAGAAGGCCAATGCCGAGGTCAGGCAGGCCGAGGCGCGCGTGGTGGTGACGACGGTCGAGCGCTGAAGCTGTCCGGCTGGCGCCAGCGGAGCAGGCCCAGGATGACCAGGAGGCCGAGCGCGCCCCCGACACCGCAACCGCCACCACCGCCACCGTCACCAGCTGCCGCCGCCACTGCGCCACCGCTGTCCGTTGGCGTCCAGACCGCGAACAGGATCGCCACCGTGTCGTTGGTGTAGACCCCACCGGAGGCGTAGGCCGTCCCGCTGCCATCCGCCGCGGTGTTCCAGCCGCCAAAGCTCCAGCCGTCGCGGAGGAGGCCGCCGTTGTTGCCCGCCAACGCCAACGGCATGCCGGCCGTCTTGAGCTGGTCCGCCGGCACCGTCCCGGCGGTCGCGCCGTTGGCGCGGTAGGAGACGGCATAGGTCGCGGCCGGCTGGCCGACGGCGAAGCCGTTCCCGCCGAAGCCGACGTAGACCCGGCCATAGGTGTTCCAGTCGCCGCTGAGCGAGCGGATGCTGTCGAGCAGGGCGAGCGGCTTGGCGTACACGGTAAGACGGTCCCAGGTCGCGCCCTGGTCGGTGCTGCGCCAGATCCCTTCGACCCCGCCGACCAGGGCGTGGGCGAACAGGGTCGGATACGCGGCACCCGGGGCGGCCGCGCCCAGGGTCACCATGCGCGCGTCGCCGACTGTCGCGAGCTTCGTCCAGGTCGCGCCGCCGTCGATCGAACGCCACAGGCCGCGGCCATACCACGCGTAGCCCTGCGCATGCGGCGCGGCGGCGAACCACAGGTGGCCGGCCTGGCCGGGCACGCTGACCAGCCCGCCCTCGCCCTCCATCCAGTCGAGCGTGCCGGGGTTGCGCGAACGCAGGGTCCAGGTCGCGCCGCCATCGGTCGAGCGGTGGAAGTCGCCGTAGCTGCGCTGGTAGGTGTAGAAGGTCCCGGCCAGCGCGCCGTCGGCGACCACCGCCGCCGAGGTCGCCCAGGACGAACCGTAGTGCAGATCGGTGAGCCTGGTCGTGGTGCCGCTGACCACCCCTGGCGTCCAGGTCGCCCCGCCATCGCTGCTGTAGTGCAGGGCGCCCCAGTTCCATGGCGCCCACACCAGGTTCTGCGCGTTGTCGGCAGCGACGGCGATGGTGCCGAACTGCAGGCCGGCCGGATGCGTGGCGTTGGCGATCGAGGCGAAGCGCTGCCAGGTCTGCCCGCCGTCGCTGGACCAGCCGCTGTAATCCAGCCAGGTCTGGTGGTGGTTGGCGCTGATCGCGACAAGGCGGGACGGTGTCGCCCGGCAGTAGGCGAGCGAGGTGGTCGTCGTGAAGCTCTGGGTGAGGATGCGCCGGCCAGGCGGGATCGTCGCGCCCTGGTCGTGATGGAACCCACCGAGGTCCGCGGTGGCGGTGACCAGTGTGCCGCCCGGCGGATGCACTGCGCCGAAGGCGACCGTCTCCTCGATGCCGGCGGAGTGATTGGTCCACACCACCGGGTTGGCAGTGGCGTTCCCGGTCGACCACACGCCGAAGCCCTCGGCGTACCACACCCGGCCAGGGACGTGCGGATCGAAGCTCAGCGCACCCGGGCTGGACCAGCTGCGCCACAGCTCGTTGGCGGCGGTGGTGACCCCGATCCACGGCGCGTCAGGGGCCTGCCAGGTGCTGCTGTTGGGCGCACGGTAGCTCCACGCGCCGCCTCCGTTCACCGTGATGTAGGTGACGAAGGACTGGTCGGCGACCAGCACCCGGCCCGCATCGCTTGGGTCGACCGCGACCTCGGCCCAGGACTTGGCAGCCCCGCTCGGCAGCCGTGCCGTCCACACGCCGGTGGAAGGGGCCAAGCTCCATAGGCCGCCCTGCGCCTTGGTCCACACGCCACCGATCTGGGTGTAGTTGCTCGCCGCAGTGACCCACAGCCGTCCATCCGGTCCAAGCTCGGCGTCGGTGGGATTGACGCCGGCCGCCGGCCCAGCCCCGCCCGAGATGGCCGTCCAGGTGCCGCCGCCATCGAGCGAACGCCAGATCCCCTGGCCGGCGACCCCGGCGTAGATCCGGCTGCTGCGCCCGGCGGTCAACCCGCCGCCGCCATCGACCACCACCCAGCTGATGCCGATGGCGTCGCCGTTCACCTCGGTCCCGGCGCTGTCCCGCTCGGTCACGCCGACCGGCACGGCGCCAAGCAGGGAGAAGCTGGCGCCGCCGTCAAGCGAGCGCCACAAACCGTCCTGCCGGCTGCCGAAGTACACCACCTGGGCGTTCTGAGGATCGACTGCCAGGCGTTCGCCCTGCCAGCGGTATTCGGCGTTGGCGTCCATCGCCAGGGTCGCGGTGCCCGCGCCGAGGCTCCAGCTGGCGCCGCGGTCGGCGGAACGGAAAACGCCACCCGTGGTGGCGAGGAACACGCTGTCCGGGGCCAGCCTGGACACCGCGATCGACTCGACCCCGCCGCCGACCCCGGCGGGCAGGCCGCGGCCGGCGGCCAGGATCTGCGACCAGCGGCCGGCGGCGGGATCCCAGCGGTAGGCGCCGCCGACGTCGGTGCGCACATACATCAGGCCCGCCTCGACCGGATGCATGACCAGGCCGGTGACCCAGCCGCCGCCATCGCTGCGCACCTGGCTCCAGGCGTACTGCCCGGTCAGGTCGGCGGCGGACAGGCTGGCGAGCAGCAGGACGGATACGGCGAACGGGCGAAGCATGCGAGGCCTCCAACCGGGATTGCCTCCGCTCTGCACGGACCTTAACACGCCAGCCCGCAGCCGCGGCCTGGCGTATCACTCGGACAACGGACGCCCCAGCGCGAAGTGGTGCGCCGTCACCGCCGCCTCGCCGTCCCACGCGACCAGGATCAGCTTGCGGATCGGCATGCCCTGCATCGCCGCCAGGCCCGCCGCCCCCCTCGGCGTGAACGTGCGCAGCGGCCAGACCAGGATCTGCCGGCCGGCCGGCAACCGCTCCTGACGCTGCACGGTGCTCTGCCAGGCACCGTCGCGGGTCCAGGTCTGCAGGTTGATCGCCACCTCTGCGGCGCGCCCCAGGCTGACCTCCCAGCGCAGTTCGGCCTGGACGTCGAAGGCGGCGATACCGAGCAGGCCGGGATCCGGCAGCTGCAGGTTCCAGGTCGGGACCTTGTACTGCTCCGAAACCGCGGCGTCGAACGCCGCCTGCAGGCCATCGACGTGCGGCGTGCCGCTCCAGCCGGTGCGGGCGGCGGGATCGCCGAGATCGATGCTCCACCCCGGCGCCGGCACCGGCCGCGGCGTCCCCTCCGGCGGCACCAGCACAGCGGTGCCGGCCGCCAGCTGCCGGACCGGACGGCCCAGCGGCGCGACCTCGACCCGCCCGCGCTCGACCCCGACCTCGGTGCCGGACGCATCGGCGAGCACCTGGAAGATGGTGCCGAGGACGCGCACCTCGGCCTGCGCGGTCCGCACCACCAGCCGGTGGTCGGAAGTCCGGGGTGCGACCACGGCGCGCAACCGCCCGCGCTGGAGGAGCACGCCGCCGTCGGTCGACAGGCGGGCCGTGCAGTCCGCGTCCAGTTCAAGCCGGCTGCCGTCGGCCAGTCGCAACCGCCCCGGGCCGACGGCCTCCGGGGAGGCGGCGGTCGGAGGTGGGCGCGCCGCATCGTCGAGCCACGTCGCCAGCGGCGCCGATCCCCGGGCCAGCCAGACGATCGCCCCGAGACCGACCGCCAGGCTGGCGGCCAGCGCCAGGAGGCGGATGGCAGGCCGGCCCCGCCACATGCTCCGGCGCCGCGCCACGGCGGGCGTGCCGTGGATCTCGCACAGCCCGCCGTCCACCCGCACCAGCCGGGCGAAGCGGAGGCGCAGCTCGGGGTCGGCGAGCAGGGCCTGCAGCCGCGCGCGTCCGGCCTCGCTGAGCGCGCCATCGACCAGCCGGCCATGCAGCAGGACGAGCTCGTCGGCGCCGCTCATGCCGTCCGCCCGCGGCGGCCGATGCAGTCGGCGAGGCTGGCGCGCAGCCGCGACAGGGTCACCTGCACCGAGCCCTCGGTGCTGCCGATCTCGCGCGCGATCGCCGCCAGGGGCCGGCCGATGGCGTAGCGCAGTTCGATGATGCGGCGGTGCGGCTCGGCCAGGCGCTCGAGGCAGCCGCGCAAGGCGTCGACGCCGGCGGGTTCGGGCTGCTGCTCCAGCTCCGCCACCGCCTGGTCGATGAGATCGGCCAGCTCGCCGTCCGGCAGGCAGCGCAGGCGGCCGGCGCGGCGCAGCAGCTGGCGCACGCAGTTGCGGGCGATGCCGCGCACCCAGGCCGGGAAGTCGCCGTCACGGCGGAAGTCCCCGAGGCGTCGGTGCACGACCAGGAAGACCTCCTGGAAGGCGTCCTCGACCAGATCGGGCGGCGCGATCGCCCGCAGGTAGCCGATCAGCTCCGCCCGCCGCGCCACGAAGGCGCGCATCAGGTCGTCATCGGCATCCTCGCTGGCCGCGTCCGGCATGGTCCCTCCCCGGTATATTGCCGCCACACCCCCCGGAGCATAGCATGGGACCGGATCGCCTGCCCGGCTGCCGCTACAATTCGTCAACCAGCCTACGCTGCCGCGGGCGGGGGGTGGCGTGCGGGCTTCGCCTGCGCACATTCCGCAGCCATGCCCAACGCCCTCGCCCTCGGTATCGATTTCGGGACCGACTCGGTCCGCGCCCTCCTCGTCGACGTGAAGACCGGCGAGGAGCTCAGCTCCGCCGTCTCCAACTACGCCCACTGGGCCAAGGGCGAGTTCTGCGACGCCTCGAGCCAGCGCTTCCGCCAGCATCCGCAGGACCACCTCGACAGCATGCAGGCGGCGGTGCGCGGCGCCCTGGCCAAGGCGCCCACGGGTGCCGGCATGCGCGTCTGCGGTATCGGCGTCGACACCACCGGCTCGAGCCCGCTACCGGTCGCCGCCGACGGTACCGCCCTGGCGCTGACCAAGCCATTCTCCAAGGATCCCGATGCGCTGATGGTGCTGTGGAAGGACCACACCGGTGTCGACGAGGCGGACGAGATCAACGCGCTGGCGCACGGCGGAAAGCATGCCGACTACACCAGGTGGTCGGGCGGCATCTACAGCAGCGAATGGTTCTGGTCCAAGATCCTGCATATCACCCGGGTCAACAGCCGCGTGGCCAAAGCCGCGCACAGCTGGGTCGAGCACTGCGACTGGGTGCCGGCCGTGCTCTGCGGTATCGCCGATCCGGCCCTGATCCGGCGCAGCCGCTGCGCCGCCGGCCACAAGGCGATGTGGCACGCCGCGTGGGGCGGCCTGCCCGACGCCAGGTTCCTCGGCGCGCTCGACCGGCGCCTGCCGGCCCTGCGCGACCGGCTCTACAGCGACACTTTCACCGCCGACGAGGTCGCCGGCCGACTCGGTGGCGAGTGGGCCGGGCGCTTCGGCCTGCCGGTCGGCGTGCCGGTGGCGGTCGGCGCCTTCGATGCCCACCTCGGCGCGGTCGGCGCCGGGGCGCGGCCGTATGAGCTCGCCAAGGTCATGGGCACCTCGACCTGCGACATGCTGATGGCGCCGCCGCAGGCGCTCGGCCGGAAGGCCGTGCCGGGCATCTGCGGCCAGGTCGATGGCTCGATCATGCCAGGCATGATCGGCCTCGAGGCCGGCCAGAGCGCCTTCGGCGACGTCTATGCCTGGTGGCGCAAGACCCTGCACGCCGGCGTGGCGCTGAGCGGCGCCAAGGGCGGCGATCCCGACCGCATCATCCCGGCCCTGGCCGAGGCCGCTGCGCGGCTCGAACCCGGTGCCGGCGGCCTGGTCGCGCTCGACTGGTTCAACGGCCGGCGCACGCCTGACGCCAGCGCCCGCGCCCGCGCCGCGATCAGCGGTCTGCACCTCGGCCATGGCCCGGCGCACATCTTCCGCGCCCTGGTCGAGGCCACCGCCTTCGGCGCCCGCGCCATCACCGAGCGCTTCGACGGCAGCGGCGTGCCGGTGAAGCGCGTCGTCGCCCTTGGCGGCATCGCCCGGAAGAGCCCGCTGGCGATGCAGATCTGCGCCGACGTGCTGCAGACCCCGATCGCCATCGTCGCCAGCGACCAGTGCTGCGCGCTGGGCTCGGCCATCGCCGCGGCGGTCGCGGGTGGAGCGTACCCGACCATGGCCAAGGCCCAGGCGGCGATGGCGTCGCAGATCGAACGCACGGTCAAGCCGAACGCGAAGTTGAAGAAGACCTACGACGGGCTGTACGCACGCTACCAGGCGCTGGGCAAGAACGCGGGCTAAAGCCCGCGGTCCTTGCGCTCCCGCTCACGCTCGCTGATCCGTTGCAGCATGCGCCGCTCGCCAGCGCTGAGCGACGGCAAGCCGTGCTCCGAGACCTTGGCCAGCAGGCGGTCGAGTTCCGCCTGCTCGGCGGCGTCGGCGCGCTCCCGGCGTAGCTCCGCCGCGGCGGCTCGGCGCGCGCGCCAGCCGGCGAGCAGTCCGGCCTGCGGGCGGTACTCGTCGACCCCCTCGGGATCGTAGCCGGCGGCGACCGCGCGCTGCTCGTTGAACACCGCCATCGCCATGACCAGCGCGATCGCGAACAGCATGATCTGCCGCGTCCACAATCCGTACGCCGCCAGCCCGGCCAGGCAGACCCAGGCCAGGATGATGGTCCAGCGCACCGCCCGGAGGCGGCCGACCAGGGGCCACAGGACGGCCCGGGCGATGCGGCCGCCGTCGAGGGGATAGCAGGGCAGTAGATTGAACAGCAGCAGCGCCAGATTGACCGAGGCGACGAACCCGACGACGTGGCGCGGCGCACCGTCCAACCATGGCGTCAGGTGCAGCGCGGCGAGGCACGCCCCCCATAGGACGAGGTTGACCGCCGGACCGGCAGCGGCGACCAGGAAGTGCGCCAGGGCCCGGCCCGGGACCTGGCACCAGGCGATGCCGCCGAGGGCCCACAGGGTGATGCTGGTGCTCTCGCCGCCGACCGCGCGGGTGGTCAGGCTGTGGCCGAACTCGTGCAGCAGCACGCACAACGGCACGGCGAGGATGACCACCGGCCACCAGTACCACGCCGCGCCGACCGCGGCGAAGGTGGCGGCCTCGAAGACGGTGAAGGCGAGGAGCGACCAGTGCAGGCGCACGTCGATGCCGAACCAGCGGCCGCAGGGCAGCGACCAGGTCCAGAAGCCCTGCGTCTGATCAAGCACGTGCCGCCTCGTAGCGCGCCCGCCCGGCGCGCCCGGCGGCCAGCCAGGCCTGCACCGCCGCCACATCGCCGGCGTCGAGCGACGCCGCCAGGGCGGCCAGATCGGCCGCAGCGGCGCGCGCCTCGGCGGCGACCTCGACCCGGTTGGCCAGCAGGATGCCGCTCCACAGCTCGGTCCCGCCGCCGGCGATCCGGGTGACGTCGCGGAAGCCGCCGGCGCACAGCGGCGCGGCCTCGGGCGTCAGGCGCCGGGCGGCGGCGTTGGCAAGCACGTGCGGCAGGTGGCTGGCGACGGCGACGGCGGCGTCATGCGCCTCCGGGGTCAGGCGCACCAGACGGCAGCCAAGCGCGCTCCACAGCCGCTCGACCAACGCAACCGCCGACGGCGGATTGCCCGGCTGCGGCGTGATGATGCAGGTGGCGCCACGGTAGAGCAGTGGATCGGCGTGGGCGATGCCCTGGCGATGGCTGCCGCACATCGGGTGCGAGCCGACGAAGCCGGGCACGCCGGCCAGTTCGCGGCACAGCACGCCCTTGACCGAGCCGACGTCGGTGATGACCGGCACGCCAGGACCGATCGCGCGCACCGCCGCGGCAAGGTGCTCGACCGGGGTGCAGACGACGGCGAGATCGGCCTGGGCGGCGGCCAGGTCGGCGACGGCCTGGCCCCAGCCGCGCGCAACCGCCTCGGCCACCGGCTCGGGCCGGCGGTGGTGCAGCAGGACGCGCCAGCCGGCGGCGGTGGCGGCGGCGGCGAGACTGCCGCCCATGAGGCCGAGGCCGGAGACGAGGACGGTGCCGGTGGGCATGGCGGGGAAGGGTCTGCTGCACGGCGCCGCGGGCAAGGGCGTTTGACCCGGCGACCGTTGCCCTAACGTGCGCGTCCCCCCAACACGGAGCGCCACATGGCCCGCCAGAAGTTCATCGCCGGCAACTGGAAACTGAACCTCACCATCGCTGAGGGCACCGCTCTCGTCGCCGCCCTGGCCAAGGGTTTGGCCGAGAAGCCGACCACGGCCGAAGTCGCGGTGTGCCCGGTCGCCCTGGCCGTCGCCGCGGTCGCGGCCGCCGCCAAGGGCAGCCCGATCGGGGTCGGCGCGCAGAACACCCACTGGGAGGACAAGGGCGCCTTCACCGGCGAGCTCTCGCCCGTGCTGATCAAGGACGCCGGCGCCAAGTACGTCATCCTCGGCCACTCCGAGCGCCGCCAGTACTACGGCGACACCGACGCGCTGATCAACAAGCGCCTCGGCGCCGCGCTCAAGCACGGCCTCATCCCCATCGTCTGCATCGGCGAGACGCTGGCCGAGCGCCAGGGCGGCAAGCTGGAGCAGGTCCTCAAGACCCAGATCACCGGCGCCCTGGCCGGCTTCACCGCCGACCAGCTCAAGACCCTGGTCATCGCCTACGAGCCGGTGTGGGCCATCGGCACCGGTGTCACCGCCACCACCGCCCAGGCCCAGGAGACCCACGCCTACGTCCGCAGCGTGCTCAAGGGCGTGGTCGGCGACCTGGCCGACAGCATCCGCATCCAGTACGGCGGCTCGGTCAAGGCCGACAACGCCAAGGAGATCCTCTCGCAGCCCGACGTCGACGGTGCGCTCGTCGGCGGGGCTGCGCTCAAGGCCCCCGACTTCCTAGCCATCATCGCCGGCGCCGCCGGCTAGCATCTAGGGGTTCACGAACCCCTAGGACCCCGTCCAGGGCGCTGCCCTGGACCCGCAGGCACGGCTCACTGACGTTCGCCGATCGGGACCACGACGTCAGTGGAGGCTGCTCGGCTTCGGCCGCGACTCGCTGCGCGAGCCGGGCACTCGCCTGCGCTGCCAACGGCGTCCGTCTTCCAAATCCGAGGCAGAGGGGAGGGAAACCCTCCCCTCTAGCCTTTGGTTGACCCTGCGCTATCTTGCCGCCCCCTCTTATAGGCCACGTATGGATACTGTCGTCTACGTCATCTCGATCCTCATGTGGATCCTCTGCCCGGCGATCATCGGGCTCATCCTGCTGCAGGGCGCGGCTGGCGGCGGCGGCCAGCTCGACGCCTCGCTCGGCGTCGGTGCGCACCGCAAGATGGCTCAGGTGACCGGTGCCCTCGCCGTACTCTTCTTCATCATGGTGCTGTTCATGGCCTACCCGCACCGCGGGTCGTTCCAGAACGTCAAGAACGCGCCGGCCAGCGTTCCGGCGGCCAAGCCGGAAGCCGCCAAGCCCGCCCCTGCGGCAGTGCCGACCGTGCTCCCCGAGGCCAAGCCGGAAGCCGCCAAGCCGGCCGAACCCGCCGCGCCGGTCGTCGTCCCCGAGGCCAAGCCGGAAGCTGCCAAGCCTGCCGAACCCGCCGCGCCGGTCGTCGTCCCCGAGGCCAAGCCGGAAGCTGCCAAGCCGGTCGAGCCCGCCGCGCCGGACGTCCCTGCGGCCGCTGCCAAGCCGGTCGAGCCGGTCGCCCCGGTGGTCACCGTTCCGACGCTCGTCCCGGCACCCGCTCCAGCCGAACCCGCCAAGCCCTGATTTGGCGATCTTCGCCGCACACACCCCAGGATCGCCCTTCTGGAACAGTGTCGGAAGGGCGATTTCGTTTCGCAAGGTTCCACACAGCGGGTGATGCCGCTCCCGGGGATCCTCGATGTTGCGTGTTCCTGCCGCAAGTTCGCCGCCCGGCGCTTGCGGGATCCGGCCGGGCCTCCATGGTCGCGGCGCGCGATCAGAACCGCGCAGGAACCCTGATGCCCGCCCAGCTCTTCCAGGTCGATACCGCCTCCGTGCGCGCCGAGATCGGCCGCGAACGCCTCCTCGCCATGTGGCGCCAGATGCTCACCATCCGGCGTTTCGAGGAGCGCGCCGAACTGGCCTACAAGGCCAAGTCGATCGCCGGCTTCCTCCACCTCTACATCGGCCAGGAGGCGGTAGCCACCGGCTGGTTCGCCCACCTGAACCCCGGCATCGACGCCAGCGTCACCAGCTACCGCTGCCACGCCCAGGCCATCCTCGCCGGGGTCGGCGTCGATGAACTGATGGCCGAGCTGTACGGCAAGGCCGGCGGCAATGTGAAGGGCAAGGGCGGCTCGATGCACTTCTTCTCCAAGGAGAAGGCCATGCTCGGCGGCCACGGCATCGTCGGCGGCCAGATCCCGGTCGGCACCGGCGCCGCGTTCAGCGCCAAGTACCGCAAGACCGGCGGCGTCTCGGTGACCTTCCTCGGCGACGGCG
>JFJP01014169.1_pt1 | contig 15253 bp, 18 predicted proteins | sample 431651 | NCBI WGS metagenome assembly JFJP01 (sample SAMN02602958, study PRJNA72255) | Microbial mat metagenome, whole genome shotgun sequencing project. | biome: fresh water; feature: sink hole; material: water; isolation source: purple microbial (photo- and chemosynthetic) mats found in...
GGTAAAGGAAGATTCAGGGTAAGACTCAGTAAAATCCAATCTTCTAATACCTCTTGCAATTCTTCTCGGCACGCTTCCAGGGTTTCAGCATTTGCATAGACTCCTTCACAGGTAGAAATCTCTCCATAGAAAGTCCCGTCATCAGGAAAAATTTCATACCGAGCTTGCTTCATCGCAGCCTGAATGTATTGAGTTAACATATTTAGCTTATAACTATTTTATCTATTGTTAGATAACATTTTACTACATAAAAGAAGCGATCGCTATAACTATAAATTAATTTGAAGCCATAAATAGATAGTATTTACTTTGAAGAAATAGCGAGCTTAAAATTAACTCGATGCACTGGTATAAAATTTTAAGGCGAATTGCCAGAATTTAGCCGAAATAATTAATAATCCCAGGGCTAATAATCCTGAGCCCATTACCCAGAATATATCGGTTTTTCCTAGAATTGATTCTGCTGGAATTGTTGTTAAAAATGCGACCGGAATAATAAAGGTAAAAAAGAACCGATAGGCCATGGGATAAGCTACCATTGGATATCTTCCGGCTTCTAATAATCCTCGCAATACTTCCGTAACATTATAAATTTTAACAAACCAAATACTGGTTGCTCCTAGGATAAACCAGATACTATATAAACTGATCATTCCCAAGGATAGAGGTAATAAACTGGCGAGATAATCTCTCCAGGTTAAGCCTAGTTTGCTACCTTGATATACAACAATTGAACAGCCAAAAATTAGGTCAGATATTCCCCAAGGGGAAACCATCCGAGTCGATAGCCAAAATTGACTACTGAGAGGTTTAAGTAAGACAAAATCTAAGGTTCCTTCTTGAACATGGGTGACAATTTTGTTTAAATTGGGAACTAATATTGTGGTGGAAAACCCTTGTAATATTGTAAATATTCCCAGAACAATTAAGGCTTCTTCCCAACTCCATCCTTCAAAAGTATAGCCAGTTCTATAAAATAAAAATAGGCTAAAAACACTGCCAATTAAACTTCCTAAACTGGTGATGGCAGAAATCAGAAAGTTAATCCGATATTCGAGTTCGGCGGCGATCGCAGTTTCCCAAAATAATATTAAAATCTTAAAATAGCGTTGCATAATTAATATGAAATCCTTTTTTATCTTCAACCCGCGCAGGCGGGTTTGGGTTGTGTAGCCACGATTTCAATCGCTGGATCTCAATATCTGGATCTCAATATCTGGATCTCAATATCTGGATCTCAATATCTGGATCTCAATATCTGGATCTCAATATCTGGATCATATCTGGATCTCAATATCTCTGAAAAATCTTGACTAAATTGAGACAGGGATAATAAATTAATCGCTGAAGATTCCGAGGCTAAATCTCGTTCTCTTTGAATATTATAACCCCAATCTGCTAAAAATAATTTAACGTTGTTTAAATCCGGTTGTTGTTGCACTGATAATAAGGTTTGTAAGCGATCTTCAATAAACCAAATATGCGGAGTCGGTTCAATCTTGGTTAATAATTCGCGTAAAATTTCATATTTAGGGCGTTTATAGCCTTTGCCAAAAATTTGATTTTCGGGAATATTAACTCCTTGTTGTTCCAGAAGCGATCGCACAAATCGTTCTTCTTTCGTGGTAATAATATAAACAGGAAAAGACTGTTCAATCAGAGGTTTAATTCGTTCAATCACACCCGGATAAAACCGATGTAATCCTAACCAACCGGATAAATCCGTATTAATCCATTCATCTCTAACCCGATCCAAATGGGGGCCAATTATTTCCGCTTTTAATTGTTCTTCCCTAACAATATTGTCAGCAATTCGTGACCAATTCTGTAAAATTTCAATTTCTGAAATCCCCAAAACCAAAGCCCGAATTAAAATCGGCATTTCCCAACCAATTTCAATCACTGGGCGAGTTCGATAGAATCCGGTCGCTAATTCTTCTGGTGAAACTCCTTGAGGATATGACCAAAGTTGACAATAAGTTCGCCATGCGGTTTGAAAATATTCCAGAAGTCCGTCACAAAGAACCCCATCAAAATCAAGTGCTAGTAAAGTCGGTTTATCGTTTATCATAAATTTGGGATTTGGCAATTAACTCCATTAATATTTAACCAACGCTGCTTTATTCCTCTAAAATTTGTAATTGAGGATATCCAATGGTACAAGCCTGGCAAATCCAAACTGAATTTATGGCTAACCCTCAGATGACTTCCTATCAGCTTGAAGCCGACTTAATTAGGGTGGCTAAACATATCTATCATGTTTATGTAGCAGTCCACGCTCAAAGAATGCGGCGGCCATTGGGAGTGGCAATCAATCCTAGCAATTATCGCAGTTGTCTATTATTTTCTAGTCAACCGATTTTGCTACCTGGGGAATATTTTATCCCCTTTGAACAGATTGAAGCCGATTTGTTTTAACCGCCTAAGTCAGAAATCAAGATCAAACAAACATGAATATTATACTGAGTTTACCTGCCTATTTAATTGTGTTTGCTTTTGGAGCATCTATAGGCAGTTTTCTCAACGTGGTGATTTATCGAATTCCAGCAGGTTTATCCGTACTGCATCCGCCCTCTCGCTGTCCCCACTGTTTAACAAGGTTGAGTCCCTCAGAAAATATTCCCGTCTTTGGTTGGTTGTGGTTACAGGGACGTTGTAAACATTGCCATGCACCAATTTCAAGTCGCTATCCCATCGTAGAAGCAACTACAGGACTATTATTTTTATTCATATTTTTAACCTTTCCTACCTTCCCACAGATCTTAGGTTATTGGGTGTTATTTAGTTGGTTAATTGCCCTATCTCTAATTGATTTAGATACCTATACCCTGCCCAATATTCTCACCCAGTCGGGGTTAGTATTAGGTTTAGGATTTCAACTCAGCCAAAGCCTAACGGTATCCTCACCCCTGAATAATGGGTTAATGGCGGGGGTTATTGGGGCTGTTGTAGGGTTATGGTTATTTGAGATAATATCCCTTGTGGGAAGCCTAATTATGGGGCAAACAGCAATGGGAGCCGGAGATAGTAAACTAGCCGCCATGATCGGAGCGTGGCTAGGGTGGAAATATTTACTCGTGGCCGGATTTATTGGCTGCTTATTCGGGGCGATAGTCGGAGGAGGGGCGATCGCACTAGGTTTGATTAGTCGTCGCCATCCCATCCCCTTCGGCCCCTTTCTAGCTCTTGGTGCGGCTATTACTGCCCTGTGGGGCGATAAAATACTCTCGACCTATATCAGCCTATTTTTTCCCATTGTCAAATAGATTCAAAACTCTAATGGGTGTCGGGTGTCGGGTGTCGGGTGTCGGGTGTCGGGTGTCGGGTGTCGGGTGTCGGGTGTCGGGAGACTCCTGTTCTGGTGTTCCGGTGTTCCCTCCAATACTTAATTATGGGTCGAACGGGAATCCCGCAATTTCCAAGTGCCTCCGGGTCTTAAAATTGGAAATAGCAAAAGTCAAAACAATTTTTAATGTCTCTATTTGATTGGTTCGCAAATCGGCGCAAATTATTACCCAGCAGTCCTGAACCCCAGGAACGGGAAATTGCTGATGGGTTATGGGTTAAGTGCGAACATTGCAATGCTTTAACTTATGCCAAAGACCTACAAGCCAATAATAAAGTTTGTTTGGAATGCGGTCATCATTTCATGGTCAATAGCGACGAGCGGATTGGGCAATTGATTGATCCGAATACCTGGATGGCTTTAGATGCCGAAATGTATGCGGTTGATCCCCTGAAATTCCGCGATCGCAAATCCTACAGTGATCGACTGCGAGAAACCCGGGAAAAAACCGGATTATCCGATGCGGTACAAACTGGAATTGGCTTACTCGATGGTGAACCCACTGCCTTGGGAGTCATGGACTTTCGGTTTATGGGTGGAAGCATGGGTTCGGTAGTTGGGGAAAAACTCACCCGCTTAATTGAACACGGCACAAAAGAAGGTTATCCCGTAATCATTATTTGTGCATCAGGAGGGGCGAGGATGCAAGAAGGAATGTTAAGCCTGATGCAGATGGCTAAAATCTCCGCCGCCTTGCATCGACACCACAAATCCCGACTGCTGTATATTCCGGTGCTGACCCATCCCACCACCGGAGGAGTGACGGCCAGTTTTGCCATGTTAGGGGATCTGATTTTAGCCGAACCGAAGGCCACCATTGGTTTTGCCGGAAGAAGGGTGATCGAACAAACCCTCAGAGAGAAGTTACCCGATGACTTCCAAACCTCGGAATACCTATTAAGTTATGGGTTTGTAGATGCAATTGTTCCCCGTACCCAACTCAAAAAAACTCTGGCCCAACTGATTCGTCTCCATCATCTTCCCCAAAATTCTCAGCCTTTATCCCGTACTGCTGAAGTTACACCCTTAACTTCTGCCCATACAGTAGATCTATCCCAGGAAGTCTCACCGTCTAAGTCTGTCTAAGAGTTTTGCCCTTGGCTGTTAACAGTCGGTTTAGGACTTTCTATTGGTGTTCCCGGCTATAGCTGTAAAATTGTCGGTTTTCACAAGATACCAAAGGTTCCTATAATTTTTGATCAAGACCTATTGTTTAAATAGACTTATGGGTTTTGCCGACCTGTCGATCACAGAAATAGCAGAGGACTACGATCTTCCCGTTGAGACTGTACTCCAACTGTGCGACCAATTGGGAATTGCTTATCAACATTCTCAAACCCGTTTAGCGCTGGAGGATGCTAAGGCTTTGATGTCCAAAATCACGGCCCAACGCCAGTCCCCAGAGTCCCAATAGTTCAATCACCGTTAACCCTCTGTGAAATCATATTTCGCAAACTGTAAAAAGTGGTAAATAACAATAGACAATTGACAAATGACGATCAGCTAATCACCGGGATCAGGGACATTCAATACCTGAACCCAAACTTAACTAACTTCTGTTCGCGGATCAAGCCCAGACTGGATTTAGCTTTTAATCACTAACTTAGTCATAAGGAGAACCATGCTAAAAAGATACTTTTGGCTGGCAATAGCCACTGTATTTTTCACCTTTCAACTGTTTGTCACTAATGCCAATGCGGTAGACCTGACCAAAGAACTTCGGACTTTACCCCTAAATGACCAGGGCCAAACCGTTGTTCTAAGTGAAAAAGAACTGAAGAAGGGTAAAAACTTATTTAATAAGGCTTGCGCCTCCTGTCATGCTTTAGGGATGACCAAAACCAATCCTGATATTAACCTCAGTCCTGCCACCTTAGCAGGAGCATCCCCCTCCCGCGATAATATTGTCGCCCTGATCGACTTTATCAAAAATCCCACAACCTATGACGGGTTAGAAGAAATTTCCGAAACCCACCCCAGCACCAAGAGTTCAGATATTTTCGTCGTCATGCGAAATCTGACAGAAGATGATTTATACAATCTGTCTGGATATCTGTTATTAGAACCCAAAGTTCGTTCCGAACAATGGGGTGGTGGTAAATATCTCCGCTAACATTAGTTAAAAATCGACAATTTTAGACTTTAGGTTTTGGGTTTTGGATGATGCAGATGTTTTAGTTTTCTTTACCAAGAGTTCAGAAAACAATCAAAAAATCATCTTTAATCTAAAGTCTAAAGTCTGAAATTTTGAGATCAAATCCGAAGCTATAGCAAGAGACAAAAGCCAAATAGTTTAATCTTCTAAATCTCAAGCATGGCAAACAAGCAAAAATTCCCTTATCTGTTAGGTTCCAAATGGACATCAAATCAAAAAACCTGGGGTTGGAGGCATTTCCAAGTTGTTAACCGCAAAAATCAAGGAAAATGGGTATTTGCCGAAATGGTAGCATCTTGTGACCCAAAGGTTAGATTTTGGTTAAATGCCAAACAACTTCAAGACCGGGATTTATGGCAACCCGGATGGCAGTCTACCCAGGAATTAGAAGAAATTGAATAACTTTAAATAAATGGATGACCCGCAACTTCAAGCTACCCTTGAGCTTTTGCAACAAGCAACTCAACACCTGCAATACCTGTTACAAAATTCTGTTTCTAAAGACAATAACCGTGAGATTATTAACGAGATTGAAACTCAATTAACTCAGGCTTTAATTAGATTAAAAACAACGGTTAATCCTGCCAATTTAGATCATATTCCTCCAGAGATTTTAAAACAAGTGGAAACCTTGGGAATTCCCCTGGAAAGTCTCGATATTCAGATGGCTTTATCCAATCATCATTTAAGTCAAATTATTGGAATTATCACTGAAATCAATAATAAATCCGAACAAATTAGAAATAGAAAAGACTATTTTTTGGCCCGTCTTCCCCAAATTCCCATCGAAAAATTAGGCCCCCGGGTTCCTATTGTGACAGGGGCGGATTTTTTACCCGATTATCAACCCTTACCCCCAGATAAAAAAGAAGAATTAAAGGTTAAATATAATATTAATAAATTAATCCAAAAACGACAGCAATCTCGTTCTTCTTTATCTGAAAGAATTAAACAAGCTGAATTATTTATTAGTCAACAGACTAAACATGAAAGAAAATAATCCCGAATTTGAAGATGATTTACCCTTTTAATTTGCGATACAATATAACTATATCCCTTGTTTTTCTACAGGAGTAAAAAATGTCTAAACCAGATCCTAAACATCCCTCAACTTCTGATCAATCTCCTAAGTCTGGAGATGGTTTAGAAATTGTTAGTATTGGTATTAACGAATCTCAAGAAAATTCTCAAAATCCACCGGGTTTATCTCAAGATAAACTCAATCAAGTTGCTGAAAAAATTAACGCTGATTTGCAAGAAAATAAAGCTCCAAATTGGCAAATTGAAACCAATTTGAATGAAACCAAAGTTAAGGTTAATTTAGATTAAAAAGACCTCTAGGGGCGAGTTCCATAAAAATCCATAAAATCAACAAATAACCTTTAAAAACCCGCCCCGATAATCCAATTTAATAAAATAGGATTGACTAATTCTGGAGCTTCATCTTGGGGACAATGACCGACTCCTTCTAATCTAATAAACTGTTTAACTGTTGAATATTGTTTAAATTGTTCTCCGAGTTCTATCGGCTCCCAAGGGTCATCTGTTCCCCATAATATTATCGCTAGACAAGGTAATTTGGGCAATAAATCCTCTGGTAATGGCCCCTGAGAATAGCGAGTAAAGGCGGCAAAAACCTCAACTGCTCCTTGATCTTGGGCGGGTTTTAATAACATTTCTACCAATTCATCCGTAACAGTTTCATCCCGTTTATAGGCTTGTAATAAGACTTTTTTAACGGTTTTTGGGGTTGCCAAAAGGTTAAAAAATAATTGATTAAACCAGGAATATTTTAATAACTCTTGAACAAAACTGGCTCCATAATTTCGATACCAAGGTATTTCTGATCGTTTGCGATCGTGTAATAATCTTAAAGAACAGTTTAATAAAGCAACTTCTTGAACAATATCAGGATTATCAATAGCCGCCTGCATTACCGCAATACAACCAATAGAATTTCCCACTAAAAACACTTTATCCTGAACAATTTCTCGACAAAAATCAGCGATTTGTTCTCCCCAAGTTTCAAAAGTATAAGCAATTTCTGGACTCGGTTTCGGTTTCGCTGACCCCCCAAACCCAATTAAATCTAAAGCAAATACTCGACAATGTTTGGCTAATTCGGGGATATTTTTTCGCCAATGACCCCAAGACGCCCCAAACCCATGAATTAAAACCACCGCCGGGCCATTATTGCCCTCGCTGACATAACAAATCGGGTATCCTTTCCAAATCCAAGTTTTAAAGTTGTGATTTTGCCTATCCCCTATGAAGCTACAACCAGCTATAGAAAAGGATGCGAGAACGGCCCGGATGCGTTGTTAGAGGCTTCTCATCAGTTAGAATGTTATGATGAAGAATTAGATCGGGAAATCTGTTTTGATGCTGGAATTTTTACCCATTCCTCAATTGCAGATACTCGCAATGGAAATACGGTTTCGGCGGCAGAAATGTTGAGAGTGACCGAACAAACTATTAAGTCTTTAATTGCAGACAAAAAATTTGTGATTTCCATTGGTGGAGAACATAGTATTACCGCCGGAGTTGTACAGGGATATTGTCAAGTTTATCAAGAACCTTTTACGGTGGTTCAAATTGATGCTCATGGGGATTTAAGACATGAATATGAAGGTACAATTCATAATCATGCTTGTGTAATGCGTCGAATTGTTAATATGGGATTACCGACTGTTCAAGTGGGAATTAGAGCCATTTGTCAAGAGGAAGCTGATTTAATTAAGGCGAAAAATTTAACGGTTTTTCGAGCGAGAGAAATGGCTTTTAATCTGGATTGGATTGAACAAGCGATCGCCAGTATTACTACAGAAAAAGTCTTTTTAACTATTGATGTCGATGGCATTGATCCTGGTTTAATTCCAGGGGTAGGAACTCCCGAACCCGGCGGATTAAATTGGTATTCTACCCTAACATTTTTACGCCGTTTATTTGAGTCTAAAGATGTGATTGGGTGTGATGTGATGGAATTAGCACCAGTAGTTGATTCGGTTGTTTCTGAATTTACCGTTGCTAAATTAACCTATAAATTAATTGGGTATCAAACTTTAGCAAAAGGATGGATTCAGAATTAATTATTAATAATTAATCATCGACTGTTGAGGGTTGAGGAGAGCCAAAGTTGATGAACTTCAGCCCCAAACCCGTAATTACAAATGTTAAGGGTGATCCTGGTTTTTTCTTAACCTATGGAAAGAGTTGATGAATCTAAAAGATAGTCAGTTTCAGCGAAATTCCAGGCTTTACCATCTAATGCCATTTGTTCGATTAAACTGGCTAAACGTAACGCTTTTAAGGCTTGTTCTCCACCAACAGACGGTTGATTTCCACCCCGAACACAACTAACAAAATGTTCCAATTCAGCGTGTAGGGGTTCGATATTACTGGTATGAACTTTTTCAATTAATCCATCTTGACGATAGAGAACTTGACCATAATCAGTAACATAATTCGCCGTTGTTTGTCGATGAATTAAAATTTCATTATTGAGAAAATCGGCTTCAGTTAAAGAATTTTTGCAATGGGCAACAATAGAACGTAATTTGCGATGGGTGACTTTACTGCTAATTAAAGTTGCCACCACGCCATTCGCAAAACCGAGGGTAGCCGTCACATAATCTAAATAACCAGAGTCCGAAGCCCGGCTACCACTAGCGGTTAATTTAATCACAGGAGCGGCGACTAAATCTAACATTAAATCAATATCATGAATCATTAAATCCAAGACCACCGAAACATCATTGGCTCGGTTAGAATAGGGACTCATGCGACGGGCTTCTAAGGCTAAAACTTCTTCGGTTTTTAAAACATTACTGAATTCTTGAAAAGCTGGATTAAATCTTTCAATATGACCAACTTGTAAAATTTGTTGATAATCTGCTGCGGCATTAACTAACAATTCTGCCTCACCAATACTAGCAGCAATGGGTTTTTCAATTAAGACATGAACCCCGGCTTGTAAACAGGCCATTCCCACCGGATAGTGTAACCGAGTTGGAACCGCAATACAAACGGCATCTACTAAGGGTAAAAGGTCTCGATAATCTTCAAAAAACCGAACTCGGTACTTACTAGCAGTGTCGAGTCCCCTTTCGACATTTACGTCGGAAACTCCAATAAGTTCCACGTCCTTGAGCATACTCAAAACACGGGTATGATGCTGCCCCATATTACCCACCCCGATCACACCAACTTGGATGGGGTCAAGGTAATTTCTCCCAGTCATAGCAGTTGAATATCCGAGGGACATCCTATTTTGCACTCCTCTATTCTCCTCCACCACAGAAATTAAGCCCATAGGCTGTCCATCATGGTGTAAATCCATCCAGATACTATCACAGCCTTGGATTTTGTAAAGAAGTTTTAATTAGGGGTTGGTGGGTAATGGGTAATTACGAATTACGAATTACGAATTACGAATAGGGAATGGGTAATAGGTAATAGGTAATAAAAAGAGTTTACATCCCCTGCTCCCCTACCTCCCCTGCTCCCCTGCCTCCCCTGCTCCCCTGCCTCCCCTGCTCCCCTACTCCCCTACTCCCCTACTCCCCTACTCCCCTACTCCCCACCCAATATTGTCTTTGCTTATTGTTACAAAAAGATATTTTTCTCAAAATGGTATTTACTAAAGATCCAGTTTATTTTATAATTATTTTAGCTTTAATCAAAAATTAATGCCTATCCCGCCCTTAATCGAGTCAAAGGTTAGGGAAATTCTATTGGTGAAATTAATAGCGGGGTTAAGTGTAAATTATGACAGTTAGCTCATCTACACCCAAAAGGGGGAATGCCCTGAAACGAACCAGTGGAACAGCAAACTCAAATCAAGATAATGAAACTGAAGCTGAACAGCTTAAAATAGATACTGTTGAACAGGAACAAACTATAGATATGAGCCAAGAAACTCAGTTAGATATTGTGGATAAACCAGCCAAAAAAGGCTCTGAAGCCAAGACTACACCAACCCAAATTCAAGTTGCTTCCGCGACGACATTTATGAATCGTCCGGTTGAACATAGCCATCTTGAAATTGCCGGAATGCTATCACCAAATCGTCCTATTTTTAAAGCTAATAGCAATAATAATCTGGCGTTTATTCATTTAGAAGATGCGGTAGGAGCTTTAGCAAATCGCCCGATTGAAGTTAGTCATTTGCAAATTACCTCAATGATAATGAATCGTCCCATTGCCACTAATGATATTGATGATCCAATCACTTTAATGGGATTTTTGGATTAAACATCAAATTGAATCATTTTTCTGAATAGAAATCGGGTTTCTGAGCCAAGGCTTATGTTTTAATTCATGAGTTAAATAGCGGAAATCCGATTTATTTTATTTCTGTGTTCCCAGCTATAATTTTTATTTTACCGTAAAATGTTTGATTCATTAACTAGCCCTTCTGTGATTTTAACTTTGGCAATTCTGCATGGTATTATTGGTGCGATCGCGGCTTTTGTAGCTCAACAAAAAGGACGCAGTTATCCCCGATGGTTAATTATTGGATTAATTGGAGGAACACCTGCTTTAATTGTGGCATTATTATTAAAACCTACTACTTATGATTCTTGATAGCATCATGGAATTGAGGAGGAATTAAATGGATTATCAGAGTTTATTTAACACTATTGAAGATTTGGTTTTCCAACATTCTCCTAGTGGGGTAGAAGCGGAAATCAATCAATGGTTATTAAAACGATTTTCTCAACTGGGTGTGGAAGTTTGGCGAGATCAAGCAGATAATATTATTGCTAAAATTCCTGGTAAAACTTCAGAAAGAGCGATCGCAATTACCGGACATAAAGACGAAATTGGCATGATCGTTAAAACCCTTGAAGAAAAGGGACGGGTGGCGGTTAGAAAATTAGGAGGATCATTTCCTTGGGTATATGGAGAAGGAGTGGTAGACTTATTAGGAGATCATCAAACTATTAGCGGTATTCTGAGTTTTGGTTCTCGTCATATTTCCCATGAATCTCCTCAAAAAGTTTACCAAGAAAAGAAAGCCTTGAAATGGGAAGATACTTGGATCGAAACTAAATGCACAACAGAAGAATTGGAAACAGCAGGAATTCGCCCTGGAACCCGGGTTGTGGTGGGAAAACACCGGAAAAAACCGATCCGAATTAAAGATTATATTGCCAGTTATACCCTCGACAATAAGGCTTCCGTTGCCATTTTATTAAATTTAGCAGAAACCATCAAACACCCGCCTATTGATGTGTATTTAGTGGCTTCTGCCAAGGAGGAAGTTGGAGCAATTGGGGCATTATATTTTACTCAAAGACAAACCTTAGAAGCGTTAATTGCCTTGGAAGTTTGCCCCCTAGCGCCCGAATATCCCATCGCCGGGGATGAAAGACCTGTGTTGCTGTCTCAGGATAGCTATGGCGTTTATGACGAGGGTTTAAACGGTCAATTGCGACAGGCGGCGACCACCGCCGGAGTCCCGTTACAACTGACGATCCTGAGCGGTTTTGGGAGTGACGCCTCCATTGCTATGAAATTTGGCCATGTAGCCCGGGCTGCTTGCTTGGGTTTCCCGACTCAAAACACCCATGGCTATGAAATTGCTCATTTGGGAGCGATCGCTAACTGTGTTAAAGTTTTACAAGCCTTCTGTGAGAAGGATTTCAGCCCAACGTAAACCAGATCAAAAAAATTTTTTTTCCAAAGGGTTGACACCGATAGAGATATAGGCTAAATTAATAAAGGTCAAAGGCAAGCAGCCCACGCTAAATCAAGCAAAGGTTAATTGCAAAACGCCCTAAGCCCCCATCGTCTAGAGGCCTAGGACACCTCCCTTTCACGGAGGCGACAGGGATTCGAATTCCCTTGGGGGTATTAAATAGATCCAGATCAAGAGATCCAATCCAGAGATCCAATCAAGAGATCCAGCGATTGAAATCGTGGCTACACAAACGAAGTCCGCCTACGCGGACTAAGACATCTATTAAACTCCTTTGATAAAGGGTTTAAAACCCGCGCAGGCGGGTTTTGTTTGTGTAGCCACGATTTCAATCGCTGGATGTCTTAGTCAACGATAATTTGTAAACTGTAATGCAGCCGGATAATCTTCTTCTTTCAGACGTTGAATTACTAATTGTAAATCATCTTTAGATTTTGCTGAAATTCTAACAGAATCCCCCTGAATAGATGCTTGTAATTTTTTAAATTCATCTTTAATCAATTTGGTGATTTGTTTTGATACTTCTTGAGTTAAACCTTTTCTGAGTTTAATTTCCTGTCTAACTCGATTACCACTAGCAGATTCCACTTTTCCGTAATCAAAAATTTTCAAAGAAAGATTGCGTTTAGCAGATTTTGTTTGTAAAATGGTATGAATTGCATCGAGGGTAAACTCGCTATCTGTATTGACAATAATCGCAGTTTCCCCTAATTCTAGGGTAGTTTTAGTATCTTTCAAATCATAACGGCTTTTGATTTCCCGTTCGGTTTGATCAACAGCATTGACTAATTCCTGTCGATCAAAATCACTAACAATATCAAATGAATAAGTAGAAGCCATAGTCAATTGCAATTATTTAATAAAAAAAGTTATCAGTTATCAAGTATCCGCATTATCAGTTATTAGCGGTTAGACGTGCTTTAGTGAAGCGATGCTGCTTTTGACTCAAGCGCGTCTGTACGAGTTAAGATTACTGTTGACTGTTGACTGTTGACTGATTCAACCTGGGTATTTACCTACTAATCCAAATAGAACAGGGTCACAATTTTGCGCTGATTTTCAGCTTCCTCACAGGTACTCAGGAGGGTGACACTATCATGATAGGCAAAACAGATTAACTGTTGACAGCGAGAAATAATCTCTTGGTTGCAAAACCCACTAGCTTCAGCTAAGGATAAATCGTCGCCCTTGGGATTTTCCACCAAATGAATCACTGCCTCTAACTGCTGGCGAGACTCCCTAGGCTGACGTTTCATGCTTTGGGGTAAAATCACCGTCAACAAGTTGGGGTTAGCCCTCATCGCGCCTTTAATGGCCGCCGAGTTCGTTCCGGTTGAACCCGAAGTAATCAAATGATTACCTTCTAAAACCAAAGCGTAACTCATCATCTCGATCAGGTTTTGATGGGTTAAGGGAATATGGCGGGAACCCAACAAAGCAACACGCTTGGAGCCAGTTTGTTGAATGGCTGCCAATTCTTCTAAAAAGTCATCTACTTTCGGTAGATTGATAGATTGGTTCAAGGATAATTACAAAACATAATCAGGACAACGTTGTAGATTCTAGCAAATTCAGTGACAATTATTCTGAGTGCAAGTAAAGTTTTTACCTAATTTAATTTACTGTGATTGTTATGACAGCAATAATCGCTGAACCGACCTGGGGTAAACAGTTTACAACCCCGGCAACCGAGTTCCCTCCTACACCCTTACCAATTTTATCTGGAAAAATCCCCCCTGGGTTAAGGGGTTCTCTCTATCGCAATGGCCCTGGACGATTGGAACGGGGTGGGCGACGAGTGGGACATTGGTTTGATGGAGATGGGGCTATTTTAGCCGTCCATTTCACCGAGAAAGGGGCAACGGGAGTGTATCGTTATGTCAAAACCGCAGGCTATCAAGAGGAAGAAGCACAAAACCGCTTTATCTATGGTGGCTATGGCATGAAACCCTCTGGAAACCTTTGGGAGCGTTTCAGTAAACCCCTGAAAAATGCTGCTAATACTTCGGTTTTGGCTTTACCGGATAAGTTACTGGCGTTGTGGGAAGGGGGACAACCCTATGCTTTAGATTTAGACACTTTAGAGACTGGGGGACTGGAAAATCTCCAGGGGTTAACGGAAAATACCCCCTATTCTGCCCATCCTAAAATTGATCCGGAAACGGGAGATATTTTTAATTTTGGGCAAGTTTTGGGGCCGACTCCTGAGTTAATTTTGTATCGGAGCGATCGCACAGGTAAAATTAAACAACAGAATAAAATTCCTCTGGAGGGAATTTCTGCACTCCATGATTTTGTCCTAGCGGGTGAATATTTAATTTTTGTGATTCCACCTCTAAGGTTAAAACTATTACCCGTTTTCCTTCAGTTTAAATCCTTTAGTGAAGCCCTATGTTGGCAGCCTCAAATCCCTACCCAAATTTTAATTATTGATCGTCATAATTTAACTTTAGTTAATCGGATCGAAACCGAACCTTGGTTTCAGTGGCATTTTAGTAATGGTTACGTTGAAGAAGATGGAACCGTTATTGTTGATTTTGTCCGGTATCATGATTTCCAAACCAATCAATATTTGAAAGAAGTCGCCACTGGAAAAACTCAGACCTTAGCAAAATCAACTTTATGGCGGATGGTATTGCAACCTCAAACGGGTAAATTACTGCAATTGGAAGAACTCTTAGATCGTCATTGTGAATTTCCCACTGTCAGCCCGAAAGAAGTTGGAAAAAAAGCTAAATTCACCTATTTATCTATTCACAAATCCGGGATTAATCCGGCGGTTGAAATCTTTGGTTCAATTGGAAGTTTTAATCATCAAACCCAAACTTTAACTACCGCCAATTTAGGAGAAAATCGTTATCCAATGGAACCTTTATTTGTTCAGGATATCTATGATTATAACCAGGGTTGGGTTTTAACTGTTGTTTATGATGGTCAGCAAAATTCTAGCGAAGTTTGGATATTTGATGCCCAATATTTAGATACTGAACCTATTTGTCGGTTAGGACTACCAAGTGTTATTCCCAATGGATTTCATGGGACTTGGAAA
>JFJP01042639.1_pt1 | contig 15249 bp, 8 predicted proteins | sample 431651 | NCBI WGS metagenome assembly JFJP01 (sample SAMN02602958, study PRJNA72255) | Microbial mat metagenome, whole genome shotgun sequencing project. | biome: fresh water; feature: sink hole; material: water; isolation source: purple microbial (photo- and chemosynthetic) mats found in...
GTTTATTTTTGTTTTGTGCGAAACAGAGTTTCGCACCACAGGTTCAACTCTGTTTCGCACAAAACAAAAATAAACACGCGAAACAGAGTTTCGCGCCACGGTTTGAACTCCGTTTCGCACACAAAACAAAAATAAACACGCAAAACAGAGTTTCGCACCACGGTTTGAAGACCCTAAAAGTATGCAAAAAGTTATTTTATGGGCTAAAAAATCATTTAGCTTTACTCATTTTCCCACACATTTCTTGCATAAACGTAGCGATAAGCCCAATTTTTACTTTCCAATAAAAGCGGTTTATAGACAAAAAAATCTTTGATGTTACTGCTGTAAAAAAGTTGGTTATCGTCCGTTTGAATCAAAATTTTGGGCAAATTTCCTTCAAAAATGGCTAAATCACTAAAAGGAATTTCCGTGCTATAATGTTGTTTTGTGTCCATTAAAGGCATATTGACTAAACTTTCGGCGGTTGTTTTGAAAATAGGTTTTTGCCCTTTGGCAAAAGTCCATTTTGCTTTGAATGTGCCATTATCCACCGAAATCACATATTCTAAATAGGCTTTGAGCAATTTTGGTCCTTGATTCGTACTATTTTCAACCGCCAATTGCACAGGTAAAATACTTGAAACCACCACAATTTTTTCCCTTGCCCGCGTAACGGCTACATTCAAACGATTTTCGCCACCTGCCAAATTCAAACTGCCAAAATTTAAGCGAAATTTTCCAGCAACATCGGGCGCGTAACCAATCGAAAAAATAATACAATCACGCTCATCGCCCTGCACATTTTCAATATTTTTGACAAATAAATCTTTCGGTAAAACTGCCGCCGAACTTTCCAAAAGGTCTTCAATAAGGCTTTGTTGTTTGTAGTTGAAAGTGATAATACCAATGTTTTCTTTGCCTTTTGCGATTAAATCCAAAACAATTTCTACTACTTTTTGGGCTTCAATCATATTCGTGCTTTTATCCCAAACGCCATTTACTTTGACAAATTGAATGGGCGGCGAACTGCTCAAATAATCGAAATAATCGGGAATCATCTCAAGCTCACTTTTGTAAAAATGGTAATTTGAAAAGGCAATCAATTCTAAAGAAAGACTGCGGTAATGTCCTTTTAGGCTTTTTTGCGTTAAAAATTGTTTACCTAAATCCAAAAGCGAAACCACTTCAAGCTCTGGCGCAGGAATGTCATTTTCGTCTTCTTCGTCGTTTTCTAAGCGAGTGCTATACAAATCATTCGGTTGTAATTGTTGGTCGTCGCCAACGATAACAATTTGTTTTCCCCTAAAAATGGCAGGTATTCCGCGCTCCGCAAAACACTGCGACGCTTCATCAAAAATGACCAAATCAAACAAGGTCTGCATTTGAAAAATGGCAGAAACCGATTCGGGCGAGGCAAGCCAGCAAGGTAAAAGTTGAAAAATCTCCTCTTGAAAATGACTTATAATTTTGCGTAAAGGCCAGATGGTTCGTTTCTTTTTTACCTGATGATGCAAATCACGGTAGGCGACCAAATTTCCCAAACGATTTGTTTTGACGTTTTCATAAACGCCTTTTCGCGCCTGTGTGAGGATTATTTCTTTAGCATAATTTTGCAATGTAAAATTGGCATCGCGCATTTGTGCTTGCAATTGGCTCATGCCTTGAGTTGAAACCGCACGCAAAACGGGATACAATTTTTCGATGTGATTAATCCAAGTCAGCCGAAAACTGTTGTCAAAAATTTGGTAAGATTTTTCTTTATGCCATTCTTTTTGAAAAGCCAAAACTTGCGCAAGAAGTGCTAATTCGACGTTTGAAAACTGTTTTATCAGCCTATCAAATTCACAAATTTTGTCAAAATCTTGCTCTAAAGCAGTTTTACAGGCTTCAAAATCAAGCTGATTGGCTAAAAAATCGGCTAACATCAAATCCGACCAATGATTTTCCCAAGCCTGTTTTTTCGTATTGATTTCGTCAATCAAAAGATATAAATTTGTTGTTTTTTCAATAAAATTTTCGCGGTCTTTTTCCAAAGGTAAAGTCGCAAGCGCCGTTTTTCGAAAGGATTGCGAGGCTTTCCATGCTTGTAACATTTCGTTTTGCCACTTTTGATAATCGGCAAAAACATAGCCATTGGGCAAATAACAAATCCAGTGAAATTTCTTCAACTCATCTATAAAAGTATCGGCTTTTTTTCGATTTTGTATTCTTTCTGCCAATTTTTGCGCATCTACAAAAGTCAATTTTAAGCCGTTTTTAATAAATATTTCTTTTAAAATTTTAGTTTCTTTGGCATTAAATATTTTCCAAAAAAAGCAAATCAACGCGCCTTTTTTTGCCATTTTTGTGAATTTTGCAAGAATGAATTCAAACTTTTCAATGGCTTCCGTCGCTAAAAATACCTCCACTTCGCTATGTTCCAAAAGTCTGCATAATGCGTTAGAAATGCTATCAAATTTTGTTTTTTGCGGCTTTTCCTTGAGTTGTAAAAGCGAAAAAGCCTCAAAAACAGCAAGCGAAGTAAGTTCGGTTTGTAGCAATTGAATTTGCGCTTTTTCGGCTGTAAATTGTTGAATTTTCGCTAAACTAAAATCTTCTATGGCAAATTTTCGCGCTTCTTCCCGCCAATTTTCCGCCAAATTTTTGATGTTTTGAAGTGAAAAAAGCAAGTCTTTTTTATGCGAAAAATCAAATAAATGAAATGATTGTCGGTTTTTTAGCGGATATTTTTCGGTATCTATGTCAGGTGCGTAAGCTAAAAAGTAACGGAATTTTTTGGTGAAATTGGCATAGTCGTTAAAATTCAGGGCTAAAAAAGTATCGTCAAAAATAAAATGCGTGTCTTTCGGATTCGAGCTTAAGTAAAGTTCTTTGATGGGTAAACCGCAAATTTTATCGTCAAAAAGGACATTTTTAAAGGTTTCTAAGGTTGTTATACTTTCCGCTAATTCGTTTTTGGCTCGTCCAAAACTCTTTTCTATAATTTGCGTATCCAAACTTTGATTGCTGCTTTTAAACTCTTCCAAACGCTCAATGAGCGAGTCAATACGCCGACAAATTGCGTTTCTATCCGTTTGAAAATCATGCACGAGTGCCGTAAATTCATGCAAATTGATGCTTTGCAAACGCGCATAAACAACATCTAAAGCTGCACGTTTCTGACAAACGACCAATACACGTTTGCCGTCAGCAATACTTTGCGCTATCAAATTACAAATTAATTGCGATTTGCCCGAACCAGGAGGCCCTTGCACCACAAGTGATTTGCCTGCCAAAACCTCCCGAATAATCCGTTCTTGTGAGGCATCTATGGCAAAAGGCGAAATGTTAAATTCTTTTTTTTCTCCAATAAAATCAGGCGTAACAAAATAATCTTCAATATTTTGTTCGTGAGATTGACTTAAAAGCACATCATAATCGGGTTCGAGATACGAACTTGCCTGCGGAAACAAACCTAAAATGGCATTAGGCTGGAGTTTTAATTTGCCGATTTCGGTTTGATGTACGTAATCTTCTTGGTTAAAATTTTGAAATAAAAATACTTCTCCTAAAAATGTTTCGGGATTAAAATGAAGGGTTAAATTTTCTTTTTCTAAGGTATGATAAAGTTTTGTTAAAAATAAAAGTGGGTCTTTTTCGAAATCCGAAAAATCCATTTCGTACAGCTCTTCCGAAAGGTTTGCTTTATTGAAATGCTGAAAAGCAAGCAAAAAACTTTTGTTGAAGCTGATATTTTCGTCCGATAAAAAGCGCAAACACCAATGGTTTTTATCCTCAAAAATTTCGACAGGAAAAAAAAGCAAAGGGCATCGAATCAGCGTTCCGTCCATGAGTTGTCCACTGACAAAAGGATAACCGAGCATCAAATCTTTTGCGCCTGATTCTTCAAAAATGGCTTTTGCGCTGCGTTGAATGGCTTTTAATTGGGTAGAAACCTTATTTGCTTTTTCGTTTCGGCTGTCCAAAATTGGGCAGAGAACGATGTGTTGCTTTCTTGCTAAAAGTGCTTCAATGAGGCTAAATGCGGATTTATTCATCAAAAAATCTAAATGCGCAAGGTCTAAAAAACGGCTGGTATAGGTGCGCAAAAGCAAAAGCGAGCGGTTGTTCGCCGTAAGATTACTCAAGCGTTTTTTATAGGTTTTGAGTATATTAGCCACGTTTTTTTTTCGCAAAGTTAGGTAAATAAATTCTCTTATGCTTTCAAATTTTGAGGTTTTATAGATTAATTTTTTGTAAGCCCTAAAAATCCAAAAAATGGGGGCGCAGCTTAAAGCCTATGTTCAAGTCATGGAACTTTCATAAAAACACTATTGGGTAGTGGTATAAATAGTATGATAATTAAACACTTGATTATCCATATTTTACAGCACAGGGATAACACAGATTTGGCATATAAACACAGATAAATAAAAAAAATCGGTGAATATCAGTATAATCTGTGTCATCTGCGTTCCATTAAATAATCAATTATCAGTAAATTTTTTCACTACCCACTATCGAAAACGACGATTTTATTCGCTACATATTTTGGAGATTCGCATAGAATTATTGGGGCAAATGTAAGCAAAGCAAGATATTTACCGCAAAAACGTTTTTCATTATACGCTATACGTTTTTTGCGAATAAAAATATTTTTATCTTTTTTTTGCTATTTTCTTTTTTTTTTTCAAATTTGCCATGAGAAAAGTGATTGAAGTTGCTCTTTTTTACATGAAAAAGGGTGTTTTTTTGCTTTTCCTCAATTTTATTTGATGTTTTTTGTTTTAGATTTTTAAGCGATAAAAAAATACGCCACTAAAGATGAAAAAAGTTCTTTTTACCGTCGCCAATTTCGCGCTGATGCTTATTTTGTTATTTTTATTAACAAATTGCACTTCGCATAAAGCCTTGCAGATTTCGGCAAGTCAATTAGATTGTCAAAGTTCGGATAATGCGCTCAAATACGATTCGTTATTTTTTAATAGTATTGGCGTAAATGCGGATACGATAGGTGTTTATGAACTTTTGAAAGATAAATTTTCACAAAGGAGTCTTCGTGCTGCGCGGAGTTTCAATTTTTATCACCTGCTTGGCAAGTTTATTAGTGCCAAAACAAATGATGAAAAGCTAAGTTATTCCATTCAAATCAACCAAATCACGGACATTCATTCGCTTGGCATGATGGATTTTTCGGCAGTGATTCACTGCGAAAAAATGCGTCTTTTGGAGGCAAGTAGTCATTTGGAAGATTGGAAAGGCAAACGCATCAATCGCATTACGGTTGCCTCAATTATTATTGGTGGTGTTGCGGGACTTGCGGCAAGCGCAATTAATTTGAGTGAGGGCGAAAATACGACGGAGCAAGCCACAGCTATTGCTGGTGCGGTTATCGGCACGTATCTGGGCTTCAAAACTTTGAAAGTAAATAAGAAAATTTACTTCGCCCACCCAAGAAATATGATTCGTGAAATCTGGGAAAATACTTCAGTGGCGGATAACATTCCGACAAACATTCATGTATTTTTGACGAAACCTTTTTTGATGAATGGCAAAATGATAACGGGCAAAGAACTCATGAAAGCAAGTTGGGAATCTAAAGGCTTAACATCAAATCCTAAAATTATGGCTTTGATTTTGTCTGAAGGTGGAAATTATGACAACGAGGCACTGAGTACACGTATTCAATTCATGGATTCATTTGCCGAGGAGATGCGCATTATGCAATATGATTTGAAAAGATTGATGCAAGAACTGGTTGTTTTCGAAAATCAGACACGCTAAAAATACACGCGAAATGAGGCTTTATGCTACGATTGTGTCGAGCCTCTTTTCGCGAATATTTTATCAATTTTGCGTGCATTTTTTTCTTTTCTGAAAAAAAATTGCATTTTTGCAAATGTTTACCTATCTTGTGGCTTGCATAAAACAGTTTTTGGCTTAGGGGCATTTTGCATTTACAAACAAACCAGTATTTGAAATATGTTAGTTAGTTCGGGAAAAGAATTTGATTGGGACGATACCATTTGGGCAATTGGTTTTTCTCGGACCTGATTTATTTATAGATGAGAACGGAAAAGCATTTGCGGATTCTTTGCCCAGACTGCTCAAAGCCGATTTTCACCCCGACGAAGGCGATGGTAGTGAGGTCGTTTATTATCCCGAAGATGATTTATTTTACTTCAAAAAAGATACGATTCAAGTACGTTCGCTTTCCAAAATTGCGCACGCCTATCAGCATTGCGGAGAAAAAATCAATCTTGATGTCATGCAAAAATTGGCGCATATTCCTTTTCCTTTGTTTATTTCTGTTTCACCTGACACGGTTTTAAAGCAAATTTTTGAAGATAATAATTGGGAACATGATTTTGGTTATTACAAAAAAAATGAGGTAAGCAAAAAAGTGAATCCGCCAAGCAAGACGAAGCCCTTGATTTATAATATTTTTGGCACTTACGAAGACGAAGATTCTTTGATTTTTTCCAATAATGCCTTGCTCGAATTTATGTTTTCTGTTTTTGGTACAAAAACTTTACCTGACGATATTTTGCACCTGCTTCGCAACTCGACGCACTTTCTTTTTATTGGTTTAAAGTTCGATAAATGGTATATGCGACCGCTTTTGAAGTTGCTCGAAATGAACATGGCGGGCAAATCTTTTATCCAATATGCCTCCATTCAAAACTTAAATAAACCCGTCATTACCTTTTGCGAAAAAAACTTTACCATCGAATTTGTCCAAAATAACCCTATGAGTTTTGTGGATAAATTGTATGAAAAATGTGGTAATTTTTTAAGAAAAGATGAAGAACACGCCGCTTTGAAAACATCGGAAAAAGTAAGTAAACTTTTGATAAACGACAATTTGGAAGAAGCCATTAGTTTGCTCAAAAATGTATTCAAAAACAACCGCGACGAAGACCTCGTGAAAAAGACAGGTCAGCAGCGAACTGATTTCGAAAGAAGATGCAAATGTGAAGCGGAATAATTTTCGCGTCAGTTTGCGTGATTATGTAGAAGATATTAAAAAAATTGAGGGCTAAAAACGATGGAAAAACATTATCGCTATCCTGGGATTAAGCCTTTTGATGAAACGGAAAGGCATCTTTTTTTCGGAAGGAAAAAAGACATTGAGCTTTTGAGCAAAAGAATCCAACTCGAACCCATTATTATTCTTTACGGAAAATCGGGCTTAGGCAAAAGCTCTTTGCTTGCTGCGGGTTTGATTCCTTTTCTCAACGAACAAGAAGAAAAGTCAGTATCTATTTATCTTCGTTTCGGCAATTTTTTCCAAGCGCCCAATGAAACCATTTCAAAAGACGAATTAGTCCAAATATTTTTCAAAAAAATACAAAACACAGCTTTTAATGCCTCTTTTTTTGACGAACACATTGAGCAAGTTGCTGAAGGCAATCAAATTTGGGAGTTTTTTAAGAAATTACAAAAGCAAGGTTTTCAAACTTTTCATTTAATCATTGACCAAGCCGAAGAGATTTTTACTTATCCAAAAGAATGTTATCTCGAAGTTGCGGATTTGTTTGCTGAAATGCTTGCGCCTGTTCACCCTAAAGGCATTGCAAAGAACATTAAAAAACTTTTAACAGACAATTTAATCAGCGATGAAGAGTTTGATTTTTTGAATAAAAATATCGAAATTAAGTTCCTTTTTGCGGTTCGCTCTGACAAATTAAGTCAGTTGAATAAATTTAAGGACGCAATTCCAAGTATTTTAAATGTTTGTTATGAACTTAAAGCCTTGTCGCGCTTGCAGGCGGAAGACGCGATTTTTGGACCAGCTTATGTCAAATCCGATGATTTAATCAGCCAAAATTTTGACTTTTCGGAGCAAACGATTGATGAAGTTTTGAATTTTTTGAGCAAAAAAAATACCAAGCCTATCGAATCATTCCAATTGCAAATCATTTGTAGATATGCCGAAAAAATTGCGATTGAACAAAATTTAAACCTCATCCAATGGCATCATTTGGGCGATATTGAAGAGATTTTGCAAAACTATTATGATGTCGAGATTGAAAAGTTAGGAAATGAAAATGATATTCGATTGGCAAGAAAACTTATCGAAGAGGGCTTGATTTTGGAAGAAGAAATGCGCCGCGTAAGTTTGCACGATGGCGTGATTAAACACAAATTTAAGGTTTCGCAAACTCTGCTCAAAAAATTAGAAGACTCGCGCCTGCTGCGTGGTGAGCCGAATATTGATGGCGGAGTGATTTACGAACTGAGCCATGATACCCTTGTTGAGCCTATTCTGCGCTCGCGACGTAAACGATTGGACGAAGAAACCGCTAAGTTGGCAGAGGCAAGTGAAAGAGAAAGAGAAAAAATACACCATCAAATGAGTATGCAAAACCTCAAAAAGCAGTTTCGTTACGTGCTTCTTGTTTTGTTGGGCATCGGAATGACAGTGGCTTATTTTTCCTATAGTGCGTACCTAACGAAAGAAGGAAAATACGAAAAATTGGAAGTTCAGGTACGCGAAGAGTTAAAAATCAATAAAAAAGACACGATTTGGGAAGAAAAATTCAATTATTTGAATAAAAAACTCACCGAATACAAAAATATTGTGGATTATTATGCGCAAGATTCTTTAAGAAAACTTTACAGTAGAAGCCATAGTGCTGATGATGTTGAAAATCAAATTGCGGAAATGCGTGCTTCCAGAAGTCTGTATTATGATGAATTTAATCAGGTAAAAGCCAAAATTAACGCCTTTCGCGACGAAATTATCAGTATAAATGTATTGATAAAGGCAAATCTGTCGCCTCAAAAAACAATTTATCAAAACGATGCGTATTACACCGATTTACAAAAAGGCATCATGCGGGATTTTGATAATTTTCAACATTCGATTAAATATGAAGACCACGTTTTGGGACATTATTGGGCAAATGATTTTCAAACTATTGAAAAATATAGCATTGAAAGTTCGTTGATTCAAGAAAAAAACATCAAAAATCAACAAAAATTGTCCGATTATAAGCACACAGCACTTGTTTTGGCTAAAAAGTTGGAGTATGAAGTGTATCAAACCGAACTACAAGACGAAAAGGAATTTGTTGTTTTGAAACGTGATTTGATTGATGTTGTAAAAGAAAGAATTAATTTGGCAACCAAATAATGAAAAATTTATACCTAAAAGTAGTTGTTCTGGGGCTTTTTTTACCATTTCTTTTTCTTTATAGCGAAAAAACGATGGCTCAAAAAATGTCTTTAGACGAACTCACGCAGCTTTTTGTCTGGAACGACACCAGTAAAATTGATGCTTTTTTTGCGCAAAAAAATTGGTATTACATGAGTTCGGAAATTGAAAATGGCGACCAAGTAGATGTTTGGATGAGCGAAAAAGCTCAAGGACATATTATTCAGGCGATGTTTGTTTTGGTTTCGAACCCATTAAATTCGGCTGTGGCACATAATCAAGCCACTTTACACCTCTTGAGTGCGCAGCAATTTTCAGATTTGCAAGAGCAGGCAAGCAAAGCAAATTTTGCTTTTTTGAAAGAAGAAAAAAAAGAAAAATTACACATTGAGTTTTTTCGCAATGACAAATTTTTGTTGGTTTTTACAAATGACCGCGAAAGCCAATTGCCTTATAAAGTCATGATTGCGAATTTGAAGAAAAAATAATAGGCTAAACTTTTTTGGTGCATAGACGTTATTTTTGTGTAAAAATTTTCGCGTTGCGCATTTTCGAAAACCACAAACAAAAAACTTAGCTTTTGCTATGAATTTGCATATATTGGGCATTAGACATCATGGACCGGGTTCGAGTACGCATCTCTTGCGTGCTTTGGCACATATTGCACCCGATTTAATTTTAGTCGAAGGTCCAGCCGAAGCCAATACTTTAATTCCTTTCATACATCAGACGACCTTAGAGCCACCCGTTGCCATTATTGTTTACGAAGAAAATAATCCACAAAAGGCGGTTTTTTTTCCTTTTGCCGAATTTTCTCCCGAATGGCAAGCTTTGCTTTATGCGAATACGAACCAAATTGCGGCAAGATTTGCGGATTTGCCGCAGGCAAACCAATTTGTTTTGGGTGAAGAAAAAGAAACCAATACGCTCAAAAGAGACCCTTTTCGTTTGCTCACCACAGCCGCAGGTTTTTCCGATACCGAACGTTGGTGGGAGCATTTTATTGAGAAAAAAACAAACTCGGAAGCTATTTTTGAGTCTTTGCTCGAAATGATGCAAGAAATTAGAAATTTTGAGCCTGAAGAAGACCATGCCACACTTTTGCGTGAAGCCTATATGCGGCAAGCGATTTTTAATGCGCAAAAAGAGGGATTTCAAAATGTCGTTTTTGTGTGCGGAGCATGGCATTCGCCCGCATTACTTTCTTGGCAGACAGAAGCAAAAAATGATGCACAAACCCTAAAAAAACTGCCAAAAACGAAAACTTTAGCCACGTGGATTCCATGGACATATCCTAAAATGGCATTTCAAGCGGGTTATCGGGCTGGGATTAATTCGCCCATGTGGTATGAGTGCATTTGGAAAAATCAGCAAAAATCAGATGAAATTTGGATGATTCAAGCGGCGAATTTGCTTCGTAAAAATGGCTTTGACACCTCCTCATCAGCCGTTATTGAGGCGGTACGTTTGGCTGGAATGCTTGCTTTTATGCGTGAAATGCACATTGCAGGCTTGGAAGAGTTGAAAGACGCAGCAAAAACGGTTTTGTGCAATGGTGATGAAGAACCCCTAAAACTCATCGAAAATGAATTGATTATTGGCAATAAAATAGGTAAAATATCAGAAAAAATCCCACTTATACCCCTTCAACAAGATTTCTATAAAAATGCAAAAATGCTTCGTATTGCCCTAAAAGCCAACGAAACCGTTTTAAGTCTTGATTTGCGCAGTGAACTACACCGCGCAAAAAGTGTTTTTTTACATCGTTTGAACCTACTTTTTGTCCCTTTTGCATACAATAAACAGCTATACAATAAATTAGGAACATTTCACGAGGAGTGGTTGCTCAAATGGAATCCACAATCCGAAATTATGCTTATTGAAGGCAATGTTTGGGGAAATACGGTGTATGCTGCTGCTTTGTCGCGAACAATGAATGAGTTAAAAAAGGTTGATGGCATTGCTGAAATTACAGAAATTTTATCAAAAATTTTACACGCTGACTTGAAAGGAGATGTACAATTGGCACTCGAAACACTCAATAATGCGACAGCAATGCACCATGATGTTGGCGAACTTATGCGTGCAGTGCCACCGCTCGTGCGTATTGTGCGTTATGGAGATGTGCGTGGCACGGATACCGAATACGTGGACAAAACCTTAAAACACATTGTTTCGCGTGTTTTTGTCGGCTTACCATCAGCTGTTTACCAAATTAGCGAGGAAAACGCGGGACAATATTTTCAGCGCATAGAAGATTTTCATCAAGCCTTACTTATTTGGGACAATAATTTGTCGGAATGGTTGGCGGTTCTCAAAAATATTGCTTTTAACAACGGAACGCAAGCATACATTGCTGGTCAGGCAGCCCGAATTATTTTTGACCATGAAACGATAAGTAAAGATGAAATGTTGGTTTTGGTGAGCTATAAATTGAGCTTTGTGGAAGATTTACAGCTGAATTCGTTTTGGTTGGAGGGTTTTATGGGGACAAAAGCGCAAATTTTACTCTATGATGACGAACTTTGGAAAGTGGTTAATGATTGGGTTGAGGGCATGATAGAGGGTGATTTTATAAATGCTTTACCACTTTTCCGCCGCATTTTTGCCAATCTTGATGAAAATGAAAAGGTGAAATTAATTGAAAAGTTAAAAGGAAATGAAAACTTCAAACCTCTTTTAGAAGAAACAGATGAACATTTTGAAAAAAGATGGGAAACTGCACAGGTTTTTATTTCAAAAGTCATTGCGCTTAATAAAGCCTCGCTTTTTAGTCTTTGATAAAAAACTTATTGAAATATGGCGCATATAAAGATTGTAAAAAGCAAAATAAAAAGCGGCAACCCACAAAAAAAGTCTTTTTTCACCCCAAAAACCAACATTAAAAGCCGAAGACTTATTTTTTTTGTAAAAATTATCGTTTTTTTTTGCAAAATTTATCAATTTTCAATACTTTGCAACCGAAAGTAGATTTTAACCAATCAAACCCAATATGATTACCCAATTTTTAATCGCTAAACCAGGCGCGGCTGCACAAGCTACCGTTGCCGCACCAACCCCCGCCTTGCTCGAAAGTGTGAAAAGGCAGATTCAGGCTAATATCACGATTACAAAAAGACTTGAAGGTGCAGTAGCTGCCTATAAAGTTAGCTTTGTGGATTTCACGGGCAAAACAAAACAAACACCGGAGTTTAAAGACCGCATGACTTCGACTTCGCCAGTGGTTGTTTATAAAAACGGTGTAAGTTTTACTGGTACAGCCATTCATAGTTTTCCTGCTTCGCTTTACACAAGCCTTGGTTTGCAAAGTGATGTTTTGGTAAAAACATTGGACTTTATCTCGAAAAATGAAGGTAATTACGATGCTATCAACAGCTACGATAAAGCTATTTTTTCTTTTGGTTTTGTACAGTTTGCAGGTGGTAATCGTACTTTACAATCCCTTTTAGCCTTGATAAAATACCGCGACCCAGAGGTATTTTATGACGCTTTTCAAAGATTTGGTATTGATGTCGAATATTCATTGACGGCAACAAACCGTTTCGCGCCTGCGCCACAAACACAAATCGTGGTTATCAATCCTGAAATTCCAGGTGGTATCGCAAAAGGGCAAGCTGCCGAAACTTTTATCAACAGAAGCATGGAACTTACGGGTGTGTTTATCCGTGCGGGACATGACCCAGAAGTGGCGAAATACCAAGTGATGTTGGCGATAACAGAGTTTTTCTACCCTGCTATCAAACAAAACTTCACGCTTTCTATCGGTACTTTGCCGATTACAAGCGTTGCATTTTCTCCAGCTGTGTTGGCTGCTTATTTGGATACATCTATCAACAAAGGTGTTTCGGGTGCAGTGAAAATTTTTACAGCGGCTCTCCAAACTGTGATTTCACGTCAAGGTTTGTCGGCAGGCAATATCAAAAGTATTGATGAGAAAGGCATTTTAGATGCTGTTATGGCATTGAATCCGACTGATGCAAACTTGCAAAAACGTATTCCACTTTCTTTCAGCGCTGGTTTTCAAAAGCTATCTGTCTAATATTTCAAAGGCTGTTCTATACAAAAGGGCAGCCTTTTTTTTGTTAAAAAAGTTCTCCTTGCCTATTTTCTTCACAAATCCTCAAGCAGCCAAATATAGACCCACAGCGAAACAACCATTGCACCAAGAATGACGTTTAAGAAGCTATTTGACTTTCTTTTTAATATTTTCCATTTCTTTAGATGAAAAAAATAGCTTTAATTTCCTTCGCGCTCGTCCTTTTTGCGCTTGTTGCCTTTGCGCAGCAAACACACACCATTACGTATAAACCTAAAAATATAGATTGTTCGAAGGTTTATTTGACATTGTTTTATCATTATGACACATTGGCGGAAATCATTGATTACTCGGTTATGATTGACAAAAAAGACAATGTATTTACCAAAACCATTCAAGTTCCTCAACAACTTATTGCTTTGGGAGTCAATTTTTATGAGGCTAAAGAAGAAATGATTGAAAACGGACAAGGGCTTATGGTGAAAAGTAAATTCGGCAGCGTCTTTGTTGATGCAAAAAAGCCTAACGAAAGCATCACTTATAAGCTCATGCCCAATCAAAAACCTGTTCCCGAACATTTACGTTTTTACCACACAGAAAGTGATTATATCGAACAATTAAAAGTCAATCCCAAAAGAAACGACACACATGGATTTTTCTTTCTCGCCTTAAATCATGAAAAATATCATGGGAAATATGACAGCATTGCGCCTTTGTTTGACAAATATGGTCGCGATTTGCTCTTAAAATTAGACGGAAAACAAGATGCACAAAGCCTTTTTTCACTTGTTATCCTACATACGGTTAATCAAGATTCTTCAAAAGCACTTATTTCCTTACAACAGCTCAAAACTGTTGCGCCACATGGAAGTTTATTTAATTTGGCGGCAGGGTTTTATCATAATTTAGCCCAAACACCTTTTGAAACACATGAAGAGTTTACCGCAAATGTGTTGAAATACCCTTTGTCTTTCAACAACGACTTCTTAAAAGGTATGCCTTTGATACTCAAGAGTTATAAAATAAGTTTTGAGAATGCCATGCTCGCCCACGAACATTATTATAAGGCGGCAGGCTTACATTCACCGCTCAATTTTTCCCATAAATTTGAGTTATTTGAAAGTTATGACCGTCCAGATTCTGCTTATCTTTACGCTAAAATACTTAACAAGGGGCTAAAAGAAGGTACGATTGATGTGCAACATGATGCTTTATATGGCTGGGATGGTAATGGTGCACTTAATTTTGATTACGCCGCAGAATACGAAATCAAAAAGGGCTGGTACAATGACGCACGTCAAACCATCAATACAGCCTATGATTTTTATATAACACATTACAAGAAAATAGGCTTTATGCAGACTAATTTAACGTCTTTTACCAATACGAAACTCAAAGCGCATGAAAATTTAGCCCAATTGGACTCAGCGATACAAACTTGTATCACAACGTATTCGGTTGATAACAACAAAGACTGGCTCAAAAAAGGAAATGAATATTTTTCTCAAAAATACGGCAAAGAAGCAAATTGGCAGGAGTTTTTAATGAAAAAAGACATCAAATACGAAGTTGAAACGGTTGAAACGGTTGAAATTGCGCCTGAAGCGACGCTCAAACAACTTGAAAATGATAGCAATTTAAAGCTCGCAGACTTGAAAGGAAAGGTCATTGTGTTGAATTTTTGGGGAACGTTTTGCGCACCTTGTATTAAAGAAGTACCTTTGTTAAATGCCTTAAAAATGAAATATGCAAATGAGCCTCATGTGGTTTTCATTGCCGTTTCAAGGGAGAATAAATTGCTCATCGAACGTTTCCAAAACAAAGAAAATAAGTTTGAATTTTTACAAATTTATGACGGGGAAGACGTAATTCAAGCATTTAACATCAATTTATTTCCAACATCAGTGGTTATTAATAAAAAAGGAGAAATTACTTTTCGACATATTGGTGCGGACAAAGACATTGATTATAAACTCGATAAAGCCATTGAAAAAGAGCTTTATTAAACTTTAGTTTTCAATCATTTTAATTTTAACCTGTGTCAATACATGGCGCAGGTTAAAATTTAATGCCTCGTTAAATTGTTTTTTTA
>JFJP01038891.1_pt1 | contig 15248 bp, 8 predicted proteins | sample 431651 | NCBI WGS metagenome assembly JFJP01 (sample SAMN02602958, study PRJNA72255) | Microbial mat metagenome, whole genome shotgun sequencing project. | biome: fresh water; feature: sink hole; material: water; isolation source: purple microbial (photo- and chemosynthetic) mats found in...
CAGCGCACTTATTGCTATACTGATGTGTCTGATACTGTTGTAGGTGTAAATACTAAGGGAATTATAGGTACTTTCAGAATAAGTGGTGGCAAAGGTTTGATTGACAATGGCGACAACTCTGCTACCCTCATTCCTTCGCAGATTGGTGCCGGAACTGATACTATTTATTATACCTATTTCGATGGTATTTTCTTCAATGTTCGGAGGTTAGTAACCATAGATAGTGTGTCTACCGCTATTACTTTCTCCGGCTTAGAATCTTCGTATTGCGCTGATGCCAATAATGTAACCCTGGTACCCCGAAACTTATATCCGGCTGGAGGTGAAGGCAAATGGGGTGGCCCAAATCCGGTCTTTCCGACTATTGGTAACTCAGTAACCTTTATACCCGGTCTCTTTGCTCTCGACTCTACTTATAACATTGAATATATATATATATCCCCATCCGGGTGTTCAAGCGATACAATTGTTCAGTTTTTCAGGATGCATTCACTGCCTGATTTGAACTTTGTGCTGAATGATAATTATAATGAGGCTGGTGGCGCTATCCCATTAGCAGCGTTGCCCTCAGGAGGAACTTTCACTGGAACTGGTGTTACAGCTAATATTTTTTATCCCAGTCTTGCAGGTGTAGGTACAGGAAAAGTCATACAATATGAATATACTGATGGTTTTAATTGTACAAACAGAATTACTGATACTACCATAGTACGCAGGGCCGCAGGAAATGTATTTAACTTTCAGCCCACTTATTGCTATGGTGGTCAGAATGATACTATTTATGGATTCCCCGAATCGGATGGAAATGGTGCATCTTTCTTCACTTCTAAAAATGCAATTGTAAGTTTTGAGCCCAATAGTGCAATTTATAGTCCAGTTCTTGCTGGTGCAGGTACAGATACTATTTTCTTCAACTACGAGGTGAATGGAACCCCCTACATGGTAAAACAAACAGTCTACATTGATTCGATTGGAAATGTGGATTTTGGTACGCTTAATGCAGCCTATTGCGCCGGTGAACAGGATGTAACTTTATTCCCAAGCGTGAAACATGCCGGTGGCAGTGGTAACTTTACTTTTTCGGGAGCAACTGACGCTTTTGTGAACAATGGTACCAATGCAATCTTTAAACCATTACTCTCAATAGCATCATTGAATCCATATAATATCAATTACACATATGTTTCATCTATAAGTGGCTGTATTGCTACTGTTGACAAAAGTGTTACCGTAAACCCACTTCCGGTTATCGATTTCAATTTGCAACTCAACTATAATATAACCGGTAGTCCCGACTTTCTTGAAGCTTTTCCTACAGGGGGGGTATTTTCAGGGAATGGTGTAAGCAACGGGTATTTCTATCCTAATTTGGTGGGGATAGGCGAAAACTGGGCTGTAACTTATACTTATACTGATCCTGGTACAACTTGTAGAAATTCGAAAACAAAAAATACAAACGTTCTAGAAGCCCAAGCCCAAATTCTGGGTGTTGATCTAAATAGTATATATTGTGTGGATGGTCGTGCAGATACGCTCATTGGTACTTCTAATAATGGTCTGCCAAATGGGGTTTTTGAGGGGGATGGTATTACTAACATTGGAAATGATAAAGCAATTTTTAACCCTTCATCTGCTGGTTCTGGGGAACATGAGATTGTGTATAAATATTTTGGTACTGACGGTATTACACTTTTTGATGTAGCAGTCTCTGTTGATGTAGATTCTGTTCCGCAACCATCAATTATAAGCCTTGATGCAGATGTTTGCGTAGATGCCAGCAATAAGCTAATCTTCGGTTCTCCACAAAACTCTAATGGCTCATTCTTCGGACCCGGGGTAAGCGATATGGGCAATGGAACTGCCACGTTTAGCCCATCGGCTGCAGCTATTGGTATTTGGCAGGTTAGATATATATACACTAATCCACTTACCGGTTGTTTTAATACGGATACTCAAGCTGTAAACGTGCACGAGTTGCCTATTGCAGACTTTAATATCTCTGATGAGTGTATCGCAGATTCTATTCAATTTACTGATATGTCCGCTTGTCCCGATCCGCTCATTTTCTGGGAGTGGGTTTTTGGTGATAATGATAATCTTGCTACCAATGAGTCCAATTTGCAAAATCCAAAACATTGGTATACCACACCGGGTACCAAACAAATAAAATTAAAAGTCACAAGTAATATTGGTTGTGCATCGCAAACTAATGAAATCATTGAATTAGGAAGTAAACCTACCGCCGATTTTACCTGGACTAACGAATGTTTTGGTACAGGACCAACTACATTTATAGATAAATCATTTGGGGCTACCAATTTGAGTTACATCTGGAATTTGGGTGATGGTTCTGTTCTGAATGTAAAAGACCCAGTTCACCAATATAGCCAGGTTGGCAACTATCCGGTTTCGTTGGTAATTACAACCCCAAGTAACTGTACCGATACCTCAATACAAATGGTATATCTACGCCCATATGTGGTCAACTTCCCTTATAATCAGGATTTTGAAAATGGCCCCGAAGGCTGGATTCCAGAGTCTGCAGATACAATAAATAGCTGGGGATTGGGAACACCTCAAGGTTTGGTTATTAATTCAGCAGCTTCTGGCACAAATGCATATATTACTGGTGTTACAAATAACTTCAGTAATTCTGAAAATTCATATGTCGCCGGTCCTTGTTTTGATTTCTCTGCCATGGAACGCCCAATCATCAGACTCAATGTATGGTCGGTGACAGATAAGGATTTTGATGGTGCGGTGCTGCAATCGTCTATTGACAATGGCAAAACATGGGTGAATGTGGGGAACCTTAATAGTGGGATCAACTGGTACAATTCTTTCTCTATAACCGGTAGGCCGGGGGGAAGCTCACAAGGTTGGTCTGGAGACAACGATTCTGCTTGGGTTGAGGCAAGACATGGTTTGGACGATTTAAAAGGAAATGTAAATGTAAGATTCAGGGTTGCATTTGGCTCTGATGCCAATTATGTAAACGAAGGTTTTGCTTTTGATGATATATACATAGGTGAACGTTCTCGTCTGGTTCTAATGGAACATTTTACCAATACTAGTAATATATCTTCGGTTGTAATTGATAATAACGTAAATACAATACTAAACAACAATTCAAAAGACATTGTGAGCATTCAGATGCACACATCATTCCCTTCTAATCAGGATCCATTTTATGCATTCAATCCGGCACCTCCATCTGCACGCACTGGTTATTATGGAGTCTCGGTGATACCTTATAGTGTAATGGACGGAAACAGGGCATTTAATTATACAGAATCTGTTTTTAGTGAAAATGAATTGAAAATTCGGGCACTCAAAGATCCTCAGTTCGACATAAATCTGATACCGGTCATTGATAACAATAGCCTGATAAGTATCAATGTAGAATTGATTGCTTTGGATACAATTTCACACGATGTTTCATTCCATGTAGCTCTTATTGAGAAGGAGATTACCGGAGTATCTGTGCCTAACGGGCAGAATATTTTTAGAAATGTTTTGCGGCAAATGATACCTGACGCTGGGGGTACTAACTTCCAACGCTTCTGGAACCCTATGGATAAGGTATCGTTCAGTTTGCAGTCCGGTCTGAAATCTTTCACCGATTTCAATAAAATTCAGATTATAGCCTATATACAGGATGAAATTACAAAAGAAATATATCAGACTGTGGCCCTTGATACTTCATACATTACCACTTCTATAAGCTGGAATGAAAACAAAAACCATCTGCAAATTCAACTTTTCCCAAATCCGGCATCTTCCCAAGTTTGGGTTGTATTAGGAAATGCGCTCACTGCCGATGCCAATATTCAACTCACCGATCAACTTGGCAGGGTGGTATGGCAAGGAGTTTTTGAAAAGGGTACTGATAAGCGAAGCATTGAAATTCCGGTTGTTGAAAGCGGATTGTATTATGTACGCATAAATAGTTCGGATGGAAAGCAAGGAGTTGAAAAATTATTTATATCTCATTGATAACAAATTTTTAAATCTTTGAGCAATTAACTCACATACCAAAGCACTGGAGTTTGTCCATATAAAGGCAACTTCGGTGCTTCGGTTTTAAGTAATTCAGATATTTGTGCACGATTTTTATTCAGTTTAATAAAATGTTCGTTTTTTAATTGTAGTTATTGGGCATATAGGTTAATTTGGTGACGAATTATTTTAATCACTAAATAGAAGTATATGTCGGAAAAAATTTCATCAAAACTAAGGCCGGGAGTGGCTACCGGACATGAGGTAAACGAAATATTCAGAATAGCCAAAGAAAATGGTTTTGCCCTACCTGCTGTAAATGTTGTGAATACCAATTCTATCAACTCAGTGCTTGAGGCTGCGAAAGCTGTAAATTCTCCAGTCATTATTCAATTCTCCAATGGCGGTGCACAATTTTTCGCCGGAAAATCTCTCCCTAATGATAAACAGCAAGCTTCAATAGCCGGTGCCATAGCCGGTGCTTTGCATGTACATCAGATGGCTGAGTATTATGGAGTTCCTGTTATCTTGCATACCGACCATGCTGCCAAAAAATTGCTTCCTTGGATAGATGGATTGCTTGATGCTGGCGAAAAATATTTTGCCACTCATGGGAAACCGCTTTTTAGTTCACATATGCTTGACTTAAGCGAGGAACCACTTGAAGAGAATATTCATACCTGCGCTGAATATTTGAAAAGAATGAGTAAAATGGGAATGACACTTGAAATTGAATTGGGCGTAACCGGTGGTGAGGAAGATGGTGTTGACAATACTGGTGTTGAGAACTCTATGCTTTATACTCAGCCTGAACATGTAGCTTATTCATATGAGCATTTACTGAAAGTGAGTCCAAACTTTACTGTAGCTGCATCTTTTGGCAACGTACATGGTGTTTACTCGCCCGGAAATGTAAAACTTATGCCTAAAATTCTGGACAACTCACAGGTATATATCCAGCAAAAATTTAATACTGTTGCTAAGCCTGTGAATTTTGTGTTTCACGGGGGTAGTGGTTCATCGCGCGAGGAAATACGCGAAGCCATTTCTTATGGAGTGATAAAAATGAATATAGATACCGACACACAATGGGCTAACTGGGATGGTATACGTAAGTATTACATAGCCAACGAGGGCTATTTACAAGCTCAAATTGGAAACCCTGAGGGTGCAGACAAACCTAATAAAAAGAAATATGATCCACGTGTATGGCTGCGCGAAGGTGAAAAATCTATGGTAGATCGCCTTAAATTGGCTTTCGAAGATTTGAACGCAATAGATACTTTTTGATTAATTAAATAGTTTATTACTAAATATATAGCCGAAAGTACTTCTTTTACCTGAAAGTGCTTTCGGCTTTTTTTATAAAATAGGCAAAACCCTATTTATTATCGGATTTCAGATAGTCTATCATGAGTTTGGCAGCTTTGTCTGATGCCCCTTTTTGTCCGAGCATTTCCCTGAGTATCCGGTATTCATTTTTCATTTGAAGAATATAATCATTATTGTGGAGCAATAAGTTGGTCTCTTCCACCAAATTTTCTTTGGTAAACAACCATTGTACGAGCTCCTTTACTGCTACTTTTTTCAGAATCAGGTTTACAAGTGATATTTGCTTTACATTGACTAAAAGATAGGCTATGCGAAAGGTGATAGGATTGGTGTGGTAACATACAACCTGAGGTACATCAAACAGAGCGGTTTCGAGCGTAGCAGTGCCACTGGCTACCCATGCTGCAGATGAGTGGTGAAGCAGCTCATACGTGGCGTCAGTAATACGTGTGCAAGGTGCGTTGTGTAAATAGGAATCGTACATCTGATCTGGCATAGACGAAATACCAGCAATGACAAATTGAATATCTGGAAAAAGAGGCATCACCTCTGCAAATCGGGGCAGATGGTGTGTAAGTTCTTGCTTTCGGCTGCCTGGCAATACTGCTACTATGGGGCGCTTGTCAAGTTTGTATTTTGAGCGAAAACTTTCGGAATCTGATAGCGTGGTTTTGGCTTGCTCTATGGCATCGAGCAGCGGATTGCCTATATAATTGACTTTATAGTCAAATTGTGCATAAAAATCTGTCTCAAAAGGGAATATGGTAAACATCTGATGCACATACTTTTTGATAGTATGCACCCTGCTTTGTTTCCATGCCCATATTTTGGGCGATATATAGTAAAAGACTTTTAGCCCCGCCTCGAATGCGAATTTCGCAATTCGCAGATTGAAGCCAGGATAGTCGACCAATATAACAACATCCGGCTTATTTTGGGTTAGGTCGAGTTTACACTGATTCAGGTTTTTGCTTATGGTTCTTATATTGGCCAGTACTTCTACAAATCCCATGAATGCCATTTCCTTATAGTGTTTCACCAGTGTACCGCCATGGGCCTGCATCAGGTCGCCACCATAATAACGAAATTGTGCTTCGGGGTCGATTTCTTTCAATGATTTCATTAGATTGGAGGCATGCAAGTCGCCTGATGCTTCGCCTGCAATGATGTAGTATTTCATGGTTTTTTTGTATTCAGATTTATCTCTTGCTAAAGTATAAAATGATTCGATGATAAATATATCGAACCTAAATTTATTGATTTCGGTACGTTGATTCGTCTTGAAATACTTTTTTCAGAGTTTTTTTAACTATTCGTTGTAAGTATTTCTAACGCATTTATCACCTTTTGTCCGGTACCTATATTTATACTATGAATTAAAATTAAGAATTCTGCTTTCATACGTCTTGTAATTGTTCAAGCCTTCGTTCTATGCTCAGCCCATATATGTTGTTTTATAGCAGCGCATTTTCAACTATACTTAGCTTCTGAAATTTTAATATATCGATATGATACCAAAGTTATATTTTCTGGTTTAAGACATCGCATAATTCAAATACCTATCCGTTTTTAGAAGAATTTGTAAACGACTACCAATACAGTAATAAAAAATGTGGCGAAAATGATACCGCGTGCACTGTCATAAAATTCCCTATTCAGGAAAAAAAAGAAAATCAGCAAATTGGGAAGAGCACAAAGGGCAATAATATTGGTAATTACCCCGTATATGACCGTAGTATTTACAAACTCAGAAAAAGCCAATTGTGAATATCTTGAAAGATAATATATAAAAAATGTAATAGCAGGAGCTATCAGACCAGCCAGAAAACCTATTTGCCGGTGATCCCATTTATTTCTTTTCTTCGTAAACATTTAAATTCCAAGTTTTTAAATTCTGAATGAAATGATGTGCGGTTAAATCTAATTGAGTTGGAACTATGGATACGTATCCATTTTCAACAGCCCAAGTATCGGTATCTGTGGCTTCGGGTTCCATACTTATAAAATCTCCGGATAACCAATAATAGTGACCGCCATGTGGGTGTTCACGTTGTATGAATTCTTCGCGCCATTTACCGTGCAGCTGGCGTACTATTTTAACTCCTTTTATTGAAGCTTCTGGTTTGGCCGGAAAATTAACATTGAGGCAAACATTATTTGCAAGTCCTTGCTCGAGTGTTTGTTGCACTATTTGACGTATATACGGACGCGTTTGGCTAAAATCAGCATTATGCGAGAAATCGTCGAGAGAAAAACCAATGGATGGTATTTGATTCAGACAACCTTCAATAGCTGCGGCCATGGTACCCGAATAAAAAACGCTTGCCGAAAGATTTGGCCCATGGTTGATGCCAGATAATATGATACTTGGCACGTTCGACATTATTTGATGCAATCCCAACTTAATACAGTCAACCGGAGTACCATTACATACGTATACTTCAAAATTTTCGGTACTGCTTACAAGCTTATATCTGAGCGGATCTCGCACCGTGATAGCGTGCGATTGAGCAGACATGGGCTGTGCTGGAGCTACTACCACTACTTTCCCAAAATCTTTTACCGTTTCTGCCAAAAATTTTATTCCTTTGGCATCTACACCGTCATCGTTGGTTATTAGTATTAATGGTTTATTTTCGGTCATTGTATTGTTCTTTGCGTGCAAATATAATAATACTGATTGCCAAACGCACAATTTAATTATTTTTGGAAACCAAATTCGGCAGTAAGTTTTCTTAAAAAAATATAACACAATGACTGGAACCTTGGTTAACGTATTTACTGTTTTGCTAGGCAGCATCATCGGGCTACTTATAAATGATAAATTGCCTGAACGATATATCAAAATCGTTTTTCAGGCGCTCGGACTTTTTACCCTTTTTATTGGTTTTATGATGGCATCTAAAGCACAGCAATTGTTGTATGTAGTTTTTAGTCTGGTTCTTGGTGGTATTACTGGCGAAATGCTGAAATTGGATGTAGGAATGGAAAAGTTGACTGAGCGCATGAAAGCCAAATTCAAAATGCGACACGAAAGATTTTCGGAAGGCCTCATTACAGCATTTTTGCTCTTTTGCATGGGATCTATGACCATATTGGGCGCATTTGAAGAAGGTCTTGGAAATAAACCTACTTTATTGTTTACAAAATCTGTGATGGACGGTTTTGCCGCTGTTGCGCTTTCGGCAGCCTTGGGGGCCGGAGTTATTTTTTCGGTCGTTCCATTGCTTTTATATCAGGGGGCGCTCACTTTGTTTGCAGAATATCTAGGACAATATTTCTCCGAATCTATTATTTCTGAGCTTACAGCTACCGGTGGGATATTACTAATTGGTTTGGGGTTAAATATTTTAGACATTAAACAAATAAAGGTGCTCAATTTGTTGCCAGCTTTGATTTATATAGTTATTTTAGGGTTAATATTCTTTTGAGATTTGCAACTACAATATGGTTTTAAACATCGGACTTCATAGAAAATTGTATTATATAATTTTTACATTGTATTTAATTGTAAATATGTCTGTTGCATATTCGCAACCCTATTACCAGATTTACAATTACAGTCCTGAAAATGGCCTCGCTAACAATAGCGTGACTCATATTGTGAAAGATAATGATGGTTTCATGTGGGTTGGCACCGTTGATGGATTGAGCCGATTCGATGGGGTTAATTTTCTGAATTTTACAGACAGAAATAAGCAATATTCAAATTTGTACAACGATTACATCACTAAAATTTTTGTTGACCATCATGATCAGCTCTGGATTGGTACTCGTTTAGGAGGATTGCTGAAGTACAACAAACAAATGCGATCTTTCGAAACATTTATTTTTCAGAATGATTTAATGGAAGGAATGACCGGGCGCACCATTAGCGCCATTGCCGAAGATTTGGAAGGGATGCTCTGGTTGGGTACTAATGATGGCCTTGATATTCTGGACGTAAAAACCAAAATGATACAACATTATGCTTTGGGTGAAATTGGCAAGCAACAAACCATTGTCGCAATTCTGCAAAATTTCAATGGTGAAATGTATGTTTTTACCGATACCGATTTATTTAAATATACAAAAGGTCGTTTTATGCGCGATTCGGTTATTTCTACATTCTCAACCGACAAAGCCATTGAGAAAGTTGTGTTCACTCCCGGTGGTTCTTTATTAATAAGCTATAAGGACTTGGGTATTTTTGAATATCTGGAACCGGAACAAAGATTAAACCAACGTGTAAAGCCTTTCAATGCCAATACCTCCATTACGGATATTTTGTTTCAGTCCGATTCTATAGTTTGGTTGGGGACTAACAACATGGGGCTCATTCGCCTGAACCTCAACAATGGTCGTAAACACCTCATGCAAGTAGATCCGCTTGAGGCCAATTCGTTGGTTAGTAATAATATAAGTACTATTTATGAAGATGATGCTGGACGTATTTGGGTAGGAGCCATCAGGGGGGGATTGAGCGTAATAGACCCCTCGCGTTATATTTTTGTCCATTATTACAAAACTACCAACAACATGCATTCACTATCCGATAATGGAGTTACTGCTTTTTGCGAAGTGGGTAATAATATTGTTTGGATTGGTACTGAAAATGGCGGAATTAACCGCATGAATCTGCGTACAAGAAAAAATGAAATTTTTGTGGCGGGTTCTTCTTCTAATTCGCTTAGCGAGAATGCTATCACTTCTATTGTTAAAGATGTTTCAGGAAGTTACTGGTTTGCTTCGCCTTCAGCTGGCATAAATAAATTCGATGCACAGAATAATACTTTTGTCAGATATCAAGCTGACGCACTTGGAACGTATAATATTCCTAGCAATCAGATAAATACATTGGTGGCAGCATCTGGAAAAGGGCTCTGGGCAGGTACTGCCGACAAAGGAATTTTCTTTATGGATGGCCTGGGAAAGGTATCTTCTATAAAACACAATCCGAATTCCCGCAATTCTATCAGTAGCAACAATGTCACTTCAATTTTGGTTAATCTCGACTCTTCGCTTTGGGTGGGCACAAGTGGTGGTGGGTTAAACCATATTGATTTGAAAACAGGTGACATTGTTCATTTTCGAAAAATTGAGAACGATACAAATTCAATAAGCAGCGATTATATATTGTCTATTCGCAAAACCCGAAATGGTAAAATTTGGATCGGAACCGAAGACAACGGCCTCGATGTGTACGATCCTTTCCAAAAAAAATTCAAGCATTATTCTACAGAAAATGGATTGCCAGACAATGCAATTGTATCCATTGAAGAAGATAGCAATGGTGATATTTGGTTGGGTACAAATAAAGGGCTTTGCAGACTTACCTTAGACGATGGTAGCATCAGGCTTTTCTACAAAAATGAAGGCCTTCAGGGATTTGAATTCTTGCACAATTCCTCGGTTACTCTCATGGACGGACGCATGCTTTTTGGTGGTGTAAAAGGATTCAATATGTTTCACCCCGATATGATAGCCCGCAGGTCTAATTTACCTATGGTAAAAATTACCGGATTCAAGCTTTTCAATAATTATGTTTACCCCAATGTTCCTGTTGGCGACCGCATAATCTTGGAGAAATCTATCGAAAATACCGATACTATTTGGCTAAAATGGTACGAAAGAGTAGTGACTTTTGAGTTTGCTGCTCTTGAGTTTACAAATCCACTCAATTGCAAGTATGCTTATATGCTTGAAAATTTTGACGAGGATTGGATTTTCACAGATGCCAATCACCGAAGTATAACCTATACAAATATACCCCCAGGCAAATATATTTTCAAAATAAAATCTACCAATAGCGATGGCCGATGGAACCAACGTTACAAACGAATTTATATTTTTGTTTCTAGTCCGTTTTGGCGTACTTGGTGGTTCTGGTTTTTATTTGTTATTGGAGCTGCTGGTGCTATATATTGGATTATACAGCATCGGATAAAAGAGCTCGATGACCAAAAAGATTTCTTCGAAAACCTGGTTACTTTGCGTACCGCAGAATTGAATGATAAAAATATGCTCTTAGTCAATAGGCAAGAACTTATTGAGTCCAACAACAAAGTGCTGGAAGATAAGAATAAAGAGTTGAAAGAAATTACTATCGTACTGCAACAAACAGCCGACGAATTGCACAACAGAAACAAGGAGATTACTTCCCGTCAGGATTTTATTGAAAACCAAAACACTGAGTTGTATTATAAAAATCGTGAGCTTGAAGCCATCACCGAAGAATTGCGCACTTTTACCGAAGCCATTTATGAACACAAAGAGCAACTCGAACATGCAACCGAAAACCTGATGGCGGCGCTCAGATATGCGCTTACCATACAAAGAGCGCTATTGCCAAATGAAGCCAAACTTAGCGAACATCTCGAACATTTTATCCTCTTCAAACCCAAAGAAGTGGTTTCGGGCGATTTTTATTGGTTTGCAAACCTGCCACCTCAGCCTGGAGCCAGCAGAACCATTCAGAAGCTTGTAGCTGTAGTTGATTGTACAGGGCATGGTGTACCGGGTGCTTTTATGAGCGTAGTCGGTGTTTTCTTGCTCAATAAAATAGTACGCGAAAAAATGATTTATGCACCCCACAAAATTCTGGAATCACTTAACAACTACATTCGCGAGAGCCTTAGCCAGTCTGAAAATGAAAATCTGGATGGAATGGATATTTGCCTGTGCCTTATAGAACAAGACAATCCCGAATCAGAAGATTTTAGAGTTGTGTTTAGTGGTAGCAAACGTCCGCTATTCTACTTCAGAAGCAGATACCATGAACTTGGAGTGGTAAAAGGAGATTCAAAAATGATTGGTGGATATCACGCAAATACCAACGAGACTTTCTCCGAATACGAGCTCTGGCTTTCTAAAGGTGATATTCTTTATCTTACCACTGATGGCTATGTAGACCAGAATAATAGTGAACGGAAGAAATTTGGAACGCGACGTTTCTCCGAGTTGCTCAATTCTATAGGCGTTTTGCCCATGCAAAAACAAAAACAAATACTTGTGGATACACTAATGAACCATCAGGGCGTGAACGAACAACGTGATGATATAACATTACTCGGCATAAAACTTTGATACCATTCTGCAGTATTTGTTATGGTTATAAATATGAGTTCCCTATTATTTCAAAATATTTATCTATCTATTTGTATAAGTATATTCCTATACCGTTCTGAAAATATAAATGTTAGGTAAGTTTTTCGACCGAAAATATAAATAATTCGGATGTCGTTCGGCTTATATTGATTTGTTTGATTGTTTGGAATTTTATAATTTCGAACGTTTATAATTTTATATTCATTTAAATATTCAGAGGTTCGAATAAAGTTCATAATTACAACATACAATGATACGTACTAAAATTATTGGTGCAGGCCATTATGTACCCGAAAACGTGGTTACGAACCACGATCTGGCTAAGTTAATAACAACCAGCGATGAATGGATTCGTGAACGTTCTGGAATAGAAGAACGTCACTTTATTACTCCCGGAGTGCATAATACTACCAGTATGGGCACCATGGCTGCCCGCATGGCCATTGAACGTGCCAATCTGAAACCTGAAGACATCGATTTTATTATTTTTGCTACCCTTAGTTCCGATTACTATTTCCCTGGTCCGGGAGTGATGTTGCAAAGAGAACTTGGCATTAAACCAACCGGGGCACTCGATGTACGCAACCAGTGTAGCGGATTTATATACGGCCTTTCTGTAGCCGATGCTTATATCCGTTCTGGAATATACAAAAATATTTTGTTGGTAGGTTCCGAAACACAAAGTATCGCACTTGATATGACCGACCGAGGCCGCAATACAGCTGTACTTTTTGGCGATGGTGCCGGTGCCGTTGTACTTACTGCTACTGAAAATGAAAACGAAGGCATCCTTTCTACCCATTTATATGCTGAGGGCGAACACGCTGATCAACTTTGCCTGAAAATGCCTGGTACAGGTGCGCACAAAATGATTTATCCCGAGATGATGGATAGTGAGGATATTTTGCCGATCATGAATGGTAATTTTGTTTTTAAAAATGCTATAGCCCGCATGACAGAAGTAGTATTAGAAGCGCTTGCTAAAAACAATCTTACCACCGACGATATTGACATGCTTGTTCCACATCAGGCCAACCTGCGTATCACCCAAATGGTGCAGCGCCAGCTCAGACTGCCTGATGAAAGGGCATATAGCAATATTGCCAAATATGGCAATACTACTGCAGCTACCATCCCCATTTGCTTAAGCGAACTTTGGGAGCAGGGGCGCATTAAACCCGGGCAATTGTATGCTCTGGTTGCATTTGGTAGCGGATTTACCTGGGGATCAGTACTTCTGCGTTGGTAATATAGTCTTTTGTATTTCATATAGCTCTCATTTCATTTCGAGATTTAAATAAATAGCGGTTGTGTTTCACGGCCGCTTCTTTTATTTTGATTCAGAAATATAATGCTCATTGATGGTACACCCGCGTCAAAAAATACTAATTTTGTAAGCCCAATTTGCGCTATTTTTTTCGCACTAGCTTATTTTTAAAATTATACTTCAGAAATCATGAACTTTCTATACACTTGGCTGCAAGAGTTTATTAATGAATTTGTTTATCTATTCGTTGAAATGAGTCCATACCTCATGCTGGGCTTTCTGGTAGCTGGTATATTACATGTATTTGTACCCGAAAGCAGCATACAGAGATATATGGGCAAGCGCGACTTGAAATCTGTATTTTATGCTGCCCTCATTGGAATACCGCTTCCATTGTGCTCTTGCGGTGTTATACCTACAGGTGTTTCTTTGTACAAAAGTGGTGCTTCTAAACCTGCTTCTGTTTCATTTCTTATATCCACGCCTCAAACTGGCGTAGATAGCATTTTGATAACCTATTCGCTTATGGGATTGCCTTTTGCTATAGTTCGCCCTATAGTAGCTCTCATTGCTGGTGTTTTGGGAGGCTGGCTGACTCTGTTTGCTACTGATGTTACTAAGAACGATAGTTTTAAGCAAGAGAATAAGAATACGGCCAACCTTGGGTTTTTGCAGAAAATGAATGAGATGTTCAGATATGCATTCGTTGATTTTATGCAAGATATTGCCAAATGGCTGGTTATAGGGCTGGTAGTAGCCGCCGCTATAGCTATGATTATTCCCGATAACTTCTTTGAGAACTATGTGGGTAATACTTACCTCGAAATGTTGCTTGTAATGCTTGCTGCTGTGCCACTTTATGTTTGTGCTACGGGTTCGGTTCCTATTGCAGCAGTGCTTCTCATGAAAGGCTTATCTCCCGGCGCAGCTTTGGTTTTTCTTATGGCTGGTCCTGCCACCAATGCTGCCACTATTACTGTAATAAACCGGATATTCGGAAAAAGAACCATGTATGCTTATTTGGCGGCCATCATTGGTACCGCGTATGTTTCGGGCATCATTCTGAATGAATTTTTACCATTTGAATGGTTTGCTCACCAGCATTCTGAGCACATGGGGCACGAGCATCATTTGTTGCCAGCATGGTTGGTTTACGCCAACGTTGCAGCCTTGGCCTCACTTTTACTGTATGCTTTTTACAATAAATATTTTGCAAAAAGGAAAGAAATGAATATTTCTGCAATCAACAATTCAAATACAAACAACAATATGGAAAAGAAACTCATTGTAAAAGGCATGACTTGCAACCATTGCAAGATGAGTGTTGAGAAAAATCTGAAAAAAATAGATGGAATAACTCTTGTAACTGCAAATCCGGAAACCAATGAAGTAGTTATATCCGGCGATAATATAAACCTGGAAACCATAAAAGATACCGTAAACGACTTGGGTTACGAGTTTGTGGGTGAAAAGAACTAATCTTATATTTCTATACTATGCAAAACATTGAATATCAGCCTGAGAAATACTGGGATGACGTAGCAACCAATATCGAAATGCGCGA
>JFJP01005664.1_pt1 | contig 15247 bp, 16 predicted proteins | sample 431651 | NCBI WGS metagenome assembly JFJP01 (sample SAMN02602958, study PRJNA72255) | Microbial mat metagenome, whole genome shotgun sequencing project. | biome: fresh water; feature: sink hole; material: water; isolation source: purple microbial (photo- and chemosynthetic) mats found in...
GGTCGTTGCATTGCAACAACAGGGTGCTGATTTCGGGCGTCAAGCCCAATTCACCATCACGCATTTTGTCAAGCAGGGTTTCCACATGGTGAGTGAACTCAACCACCTTGTTCAGGCCGAAGATGCCGGCCGAACCCTTGACGGTGTGGGCGCAGCGAAACAGGTTGTCGAGCAACTCGCGGTTGTCGGGTTGCTCTTCAAGTTCCAGCAGCAGGGCTTCGATCGCCTCGGTCTGTTCACCCGCCTCGCTGATAAAGGCCGGCATCGCGGCGGCTATGAAGTCTTGGTCGGCATCGGACATGGCAAGCTCTCCTTCAGGCGTGGGCGGTTGACTTCGCCAGCCAGTGCGCCAGCCCGAGGGCGGTGCAGGCATCGACAAAGCAGCGGCTGGGTTGAACCAGATGCCACTGCTGCTCGGTGTTGGACAGTGCGGCCAGCAATTGCAGACCGGCGCCGTCGATTTCCTCGACCTTGGCTGCCGACACTTCAAGCAGTTTGGCCGACTTGGCGGTTTGTTCGGTGACCCAGCTCAGCAGTGCGTCCCGGGTTTCGATGGCGCTGTAGATCGTCATTTCGGCAGGAAGCTCAAACACGGTGCTCATGAGAATCTCCTGAAAATTCAAATTAGATAGCAGCTTGCGCTTGTCGGGATTGGGCTAGAAGGCGAAAACTGGCTCAACTAGCGCATCGCCGCCGGTTGATGCCGGCACCCGTGCCCCCGGCCCGCACAGGGTCACCGACCCCCGCCCGGGTGCCGCAACTCAGGGCAGGCACAGCTTGGAGACAGCATTGAGCAAGGACGCAGGCGAAAAGGGCTTGACCATCCAGGCCTTGGCGCCGGCGGCTTTGCCTTCTTCTTTCTTGGCTTCCTGGCTTTCGGTGGTCAGCATCAGAATGGGCAGAAAACGGTAGTTGGGCAAGGCCTTGGCTGCCTTGACGAATTCGATGCCGTTCATGCGTGGCATGTTGACATCACAAACCGCCATGTTGATCTTGCGCCCATCGAGCAGGGCCAGCGCGGCCTGTCCGTCGCCGGCCTGCAGCACCTCGTAGCCAGCGCCCTGTAGCGCCATGGCGACCACCTGACGCAGGCTGGCCGAGTCGTCGATGATGAGAATGGTTTGTGCCATGAGAGGGTTCTCCGTCAAAAAAAAGTTGTTTCGTCGTCAGCGCCACCGTGTCCGCCGGGGGTGTCTGAGTGGTGATGGTGTTGTTCGCGCATGACGTATTGCGACTGCAGTCGGGTCAGCCATTGGCGCGGGTCGATGTCGGCGCCGGGGTCGTCCATGGACTGGCGCAAGCGCTCGATGTCTTCATGCAGCAGCGTCATCATCTGGCTGATGCGGTCCTGGTACTGAAAGCCCCGGTACATGCGCTCGACCTGTTCGCCCACCAATTGGGTTTCGCGCTCGAATGGCTTGGCAATGCTCTCAAGCGCCTGCACCGAGCCCTGCACCATCTCAAGAACGCGTTGCACCGCGCTGCGCGCCGGGTCGTTCAACTGCGCCAGCACCGGTTGCAGTTCACGCGCACAGGCGTGGGGCAGGCTGATGATGCCGCCACTGCCCACGGCCAGCGCAGCGGTGATTTGCTGCGACTGCCGGGTGGCCATGTCCAGGTGCGGGCCGATTTCTGCAAAGGCGGCCAGCATTTCGGCCACGGCCGCTTCAGACTGGCTGCGGGAACTGGCGAGTTGTCGGGCCCACACTGGCAGCAACTGCCGGCATAGCTCGGCCAGCGCCTGGGTGTGGTGGTCGGGCACAGGCGGGGTGACGTCTTGCTTCATACATGGAGCCAGCGCGAGTTCATGTAGCAGCCGCAGCCAATCAGGCGCCCGTCGTCCAGTGGCATGACGTAGGACGACTTGGCCTGCACCTCGCCGTTGACCGGGTTGGTGATGCTGTAGCTGACCCAGCCGCCGCCCTCGTTGTCGCACACCTCCCAGGCGTCGCTCATCAGTTGGGCGGCGTCCAGCCCGGCGATGCTCGACAGGGCACTGCCGTCTTTCTCAGGCGACGTACCGTGCACCACATAGCGGCCGTTGCGATCCAGGATGAACACGTACAGATCGCGGTCAATGAAGGGGCCATTCTTGTCATGGAAGTCGGCTACCGCCTTGTCAAATCCGTTGGAGCGGATGTGCACCATGGCGTCAAACACCATCTGGCGTGCCTGGTCGGCCGTGCCCTGGCGCAGGCGAATGTCGCCCACCGAGATTTCCAGCGTCGAAGCCTGCGAGATCATGCGGTCGGAGTTGAAGCTGGCGCGCTCCACCAGCTCGGCGTTCTCGTTCGTCAGCACATCGAGGTCGCCCACGGCGTGCACCACTTCTTCGAGCGCGGCACTTTGGCTGGCGCTGCCTTCAGCCATGACGTTGACGTTCATGGCAATTTCGCCAATGCCAGAAATCAGGCTCTCCATGGTGGCGTTGATTTGCCGGATGCCGGCCACGGTGTCGCCCACCCGCGCCGACGACTCGGCAATCAGGCTGCGGATCTCGGCTGCGGCCGCTTGGCTGCGTTTGGCCAGGTTGCGCACTTCGGCTGCCACCACGGCAAAGCCGCGGCCCTGCTCGCCGGCGCGTGCCGCTTCCACGGCAGCATTCAGCGCCAACAAATTGGTTTGAAAGGCGATGCCATCGATCACGCCAATGATCTCAGACATGCGCTTGGAGGTGGCCTCCAGCGGGTCCATGCTCTTGACCGCGTTGTGCATCATGCTGCCGGCCGAGTCGGCCTCGGTGTGCAGGCTGGTGGTCATCATGCTGACTTCGTGCGCGGCCGAGGCATTGCGTGCCACGGTTTCACTGACGTGCTTGACGTGCAAGGAGGTTTGTTGCAGGTGTTGCCCCTGGGTGGCGGCGCGCTCGGCCAGCGAGCGTGTGTCATCGACCAGCTTGCGCCCGGTGTCACCGAGCAACACGGCCGCCGTGCGGATATTGGCCACGATGCCCGACATGTTGTCAACCATGTTTTCAAAATGGCGGCCAAAATTGCCCAGCGTGGCCACACCCGAGTTGCTGTGCCGTGTCAGGTCACCCTGCGCTGCGGCCCGCATGGCGCCTTCGGTCCGGTCGCGCTCGACCCGGGTGATGGAAAAGTAGCACAGTTGCATGTACCACCACAGCGCCATTCCCACAGCGGCCAGTGTCAGCACGCTCACCTTGTCCTGCCCGGCCAGTGTTGCAGCGACGATGGCCAGCAGGGTCAGCAGCAAGGGTGCCGGCAACACCCAGAAGCGAACCGTGCCGCGCAAGGGTTTGAGCAGTGCAACGCCGGGCGAAAGTAGGTTCATGGCGAAAAGGCCTTGGTCAGGGGCGAAAAGACAGGCTGCGCGGTGGCGTTTATTTCAGTGCCAACTCGATTTTTGCTTGCAGCGTTTCAAGGCGCGGGGGTTTGACGATATAGCCATAGGTGCCCAGTGGCATGGCGTCTTGCAGGGTGCCGGCGCTGGCGTCGGCGCTCATGAAGATCACCTTCATGTCGCGCACCACCGGGTTGCTGTGGTCGCGCAGGTGTTGCACAAAAGTCAGGCCGTCCATCGGCTTCATGTGGATGTCGGTCAGCACCAGGTTGGGTTTGAAGCTGACCATGGTGCGGATCGCACTGGTTCCGTCCACTGCCGTCTCGATCGCCTGAATGCCCAGACGGCGCAGGCTGTTGACCACAAAGGTGCGCATGACTTCATCGTCATCGACCACCAAAACACGCGCAAGAATCAGGTTCATAAATCGCTCAAATCCGGCTGGGTGAACAGTGCCTGGCCAGCCGGGATCAGGTTAAAAAATTAGAAACGATGCAAAAGTAGCTTACCAGCATTTTGCGTCCCCGAGTATGACCGAACTCAGGCCTGCGCCAGAAAGGCCTCGATCTCCTGCAGCAGGCCCTGCAGACGTGGCAGCAGTTGGGCAAACAGCGGCTCTACCACGGCCAGCGACTCGGTTTTGCTCAGCTTTTCAACATGGGTCACTTCGGCTACCAGGTCGTCGGTGGCAAAAATGGGCACATAGCCTTTGATGGCGTGCAGCAGGCCGTTGGCCGTGTGCACATCACCCGCTTTCAGTGCGGCCTGCATGTCGGGCAGGCTGGTGCTCATGCTGGTTGCGACGGTTTTCAGGATTTTGCGCAACGAGGCATCCGAGCCCAGCATGGCAACCCCGCGCGCGGCGTCAAAGCCCGGCGCACAGGGCTTGACCGTAGCCTCTGCGGCACGGCGCTGCAGCACCTCAAAGGCGGGCAGCGTCTTGCCTTCGAGCACTTCCAGAAACGCGCCGCCACCGGTGGAAATGTAGCCAATGTCTTTTTCGATGCCGTACTTGGCGATCGCTGCCAGCGTGTCGCCACCGCCGGCGATGGAAAACCCGCGCGAGGCTGCAATGGCCTGTGCCAGGGTGCGTGTGCCGCCCTCAAATGCGCTGAACTCAAACACGCCCACCGGTCCGTTCCAGACGATGGTGCCGGCTTGCTGCAACTGTGCTGCCAAGGCGCTGGCGGTTTGCGGGCCGATGTCCAGAATCAGGTCGTCGTCGGCCACGTCGGTGGCCGGCTTGGTGCAGGCCGGCGCATCCGCAGCAAAGCTCTTGGCGGTGACCACATCCACCGGGATCGGCACGGCGGCACCGCGCGCCTGCATGGTGGCAATCACCGCGCGCGCCTGGTCCAGCAGGTCGGGCTCGGCCAGGCTTTTGCCGATCTTCAGGCCGGCAGCCAGCATGAAGGTATTGGCGATGCCGCCGCCCACAATGAGCTGGTCCACCCGGGCCGCCAGACTGTTCAGGATGGTGAGTTTGGTCGAAACCTTGGAGCCGGCCACGATGGCCACCAGCGGGCGTTGCGGATTGGCCAGCGCCTTGCTGATGGCGTCCATTTCGGCCGCCAGCAAGGGCCCGGCACAGGCGATGGGCGCGTGTTCGGCGATGCCGTAGGTGCTGGCCTCGGCCCGGTGCGCCGTGCCAAACGCATCGTGCACAAAGATGTCGCACAGGCCGGCCATTTGTCGCGCCAGTGCCTCGCTGTTTTTCTTTTCGCCAACATTCAGGCGGCAGTTTTCCAGCAACACGATTTGCCCCGGGGTCACTGCCACGCCGCTTGTCCAGTGGCTGACCAGTGGCACCGGCCGCTGCAACAGCTCGGCCAGCCGCCGAGCGACCGGAACCAGCGAATCGGCGAGTTTGAACTCGCCCTCCACCGGCCGGCCCAGGTGGCTGGTGACCATGACGGCGGCACCCGCGTCCAGAGCCATCTGAATGCAAGCCACCGACGCGCGCACCCGGGTGTCTTCGGTGATGCGCCCGGCGTCGTCTTGCGGAACATTCAGATCAGCGCGTATAAAAACACGTTTGCCAGCAACTTTGCCCTGCGCGCACAGGTCAGAAAAACGGATCACATTCATGGTGCAGCCACGTCGAAGTCAATTTGACAATGATTGTAGAAGCTGTTTTGCGATGGGCCAGGGGCCGGTGCCGGCGGCCCTACCAGCCCAGACCCAGGTGCAACGGCAGGTACACCGCCATGCCGGTCACGATGGTGCCCAGCACGGCCTGACCGCGTCCACCATGGCCAAAGAACCAGCCAGCGCCGGCCAGCGCGGCAAACAGGCGTGCGTCCTGCCAGGTCTGGATCAACTGGCCTTGCGTCATGACCAGTTCAGGCACGATCACCGCTGACAGCGCGGCAATCGGCGCATATTGCAAGCCACGCTGCACCCAGTGCGGCAACTGCCAGGGCTTGCCCGACAGGAAGAACAGCGATCGCGTCAGCACCGTGACCGCGGTCAGGCCCAGAATCACCAGCACGGTGTGCCAGTCGGTGCTGCCGTTCATTGCCGCTGCCCTGCTGCGGGGTCGCGCCCGGCGTCGATCAGCAGGCTCATGGCCACGGCAGCGGCGATGGCCAGCAGGATGTTGAGCTTGAATGGCAGCGCATAAGCGGCCACCGCAGCGGCTCCGGCAACACCCGCGCTGACCCAGCGCAGCGGGCTCGAAGCCAGCGAGAACAAGATGCCAAACAAGGCCAGAATGCCGGCAAAGCCCAAGCCCCAGGTGGTCGGAATCAGGCTGGCCAACAACACACCCAGCACGCTCATGCCGGTCCAAGACAACCAATTGACCCCACTGTTGCCAGCCAGGTAGGCCTGCTGCGACAACCGTTGCTCAGGCGTTTCGCCATGATGCGGGTGCCGCCGGGTAAAGAGCACATAGGTCAGGTCAGTGGTCATGTAACCTGTCAGCAGGCGCTGCCACAAAGGCAGATGCATCATGTAGGGGCGCAGGTGCGCGCTGAAGACGACAAAGCGCAGGTTGACGCAAAAGCCGGTGGCCAACACCACCCACATGGGCGCGCCCGACGCAATCAAGGGGATTGCGGCAAGCTGCGAACTGCCGGCAAACACCAGCACGCCCATCAGCAAGGCCTCAAAGGTGCTGAGCCCGGAGTTGACCATGGCCACGCCGGTCATCAGCCCCCAGGCGGCCAGGCCAGGGGCCGCCCCCAGGGCGTCGCGCATGCCGGCGCGGTACTCGGCGTGCTGGGTCAGTGTCCGGCTTAAAAACATGGCGCGCTCAGCAGGCACCACCCCCGCAGAGGGTTCATGGCGGTGAGGCGGGCGCTGGCGCGTCGCACTGAAAGCGTTGGCCCGGGTGCAGCGGGCAGCCACGCAGGAAATCGGCCGTCGCCAGGCGCTTGCCGCCAGCACGCTGCAACTCGGTCACGTTCACTATGGAATCAAGAGCTGCCACCGCAATACCATCGGGCGCTACAGACACAATGGACCCAAACTCAGGCGCGCGACCCGGCGGCGCCGTCCGGGGCTGCGCCGCCCAGATCTTGATGCTGCTGCCGTCGAGCACACTGCTGGCACCCGGAAAGGGGTCAAACGCGCGCACCCGCTGGCAAATCTGGCTGGCCGGCTGCGCCCAATCGATGGCTGCTTCGGCCTTGTCGATCTTGTGGGCGTAGCACACGCCCGCGTCCGGCTGGGCTTGCGCCACCAACCGGCCCTGCTGGGCCTGTTGCAGGGTTTGCACCATCAGGTCCGCGCCCAGCGCGGCCAACTTGTCATGCAGGCGAATGCTGTTGTCGCTGGGCAAAATCGGCACCGCGCTGCGCGCAAGCATGTTGCCGGTGTCCAGGCCAGCGTCCATCTGCATGATGGTGACACCGGTTTCGGAGTCGCCGGCTTCGATGGCGCGGTGGATGGGTGCTGCGCCGCGCCAGCGCGGCAGCAGCGAGGCGTGGATATTGAAACAGCCCAGGCGTGGCAGATCCAGCACCCACTGCGGCAGGATCAGCCCGTAGGCGGCCACCACCATGGCGTCGGGCCGCGCGGCCAGCAGTTGTGCCTGGGCGCTCGCTGCGTCGTCCGGATACTTGCCGTCCAGGCGCAAGCTGCGCGGTTGTGCCAGCGTCAGCGCGTGCGCCTGGGCAAGTTGTTTGACTGGCGAGGCGTGCAACTGCAGACCGCGCCCGGCCGGTCGATCCGGCTGGGTCAGCACCAGCACCAGCTCATGGCCGGCGGCCCGCAGCGCGGCCAGCGCCGTGGCGGCAAACTCGGGCGTGCCGGCAAAAGCCAGGCGCAAGGGCCGCATCAGGTGCGTGCCTCGCGCTGGGCCTTGATCATCTTGGTCTTGATGCGGTTGCGTTTCAGGGCGGACAGGTACTCGACAAACACCTTGCCCATCAGGTGGTCCATTTCGTGCTGGATGCAGACCGCAAGCAGTCCATCGGCCGCGATCTCGCGTGACTGGCCTGTCGCGTCGAGCGCCTGCACTCGCACCGCATCAAAGCGCTCGACACCGTCGTAGATGCCAGGCACCGACAGGCAACCTTCTTCGTTGATGTGGCGCTCGGGGCTGGTCCAGCTCACGCTCGGGTTGATCAGCACCAGCGGCTCGTCGCGCTGCTCGGAAATGTCAATGACGATCAGGCGCTCATGGACATCGACCTGGGTGGCAGCCAGGCCAATGCCCTTGGCCTCGTACATGGTCTGTAACATGTCGGTCACCAGGGTCTGAATGCGTGCATCGACACTGGCAACCGGTTTGGCCACCGTGTGCAAACGGGGGTCGGGATAGCAGAGAATCGGGAGTAAGGCCATGGCAGTTGAGCTCGGTTGTCGCTATTTTCGCTATTTTTTTTGCCGAGTTTCGGGGCAAGCAGCGACAATCCTTGTTCAATCAAGGGCTTGGGCGCAAAATCTCATGCGATTTAACAGGGTACGAAACACCATGGCGAAACCAATTTTTACCGCACGTCCCGTCAGTTTGGCCTTGGCTGCCGTGCTGGCCAGTCTGACACTGGTTGGCGCGGCGCAGGCGCAGAAGTTCCCGATCACGGCCAAGCAGCGCGCCACCGCGCAGCAAGTGGCCAGCGCCGGTGTGCCGTTGGCCGACATCAAGCCCGATGCGCCGCCGAGCTACACCATCAAGTCCGGCGACACGCTGTGGGCCATTTCAGGCCTGTACCTGAAGTCGCCCTGGCGCTGGCCTGAGCTGTGGGGCATGAACCTGGCTGACATCAAGAACCCGCACCTGATTTATCCAGGGCAAACCCTGTATCTGATCAGCAAGGACGGCATGGCGCGCCTGAGCACCCAGCCGCTCGACAGCACCGAGCCGCCCACGGTGCGGCTGTCGCCACGCACCCGCACTGAGTCGCTGGCGCCCAATGCGCTGCCAACCCTGAAAAATCACCTGATCGAGCCGTTCCTGTCAGAGCCGGTGGTGGTCGATGAACAGGGCCTGAGTGCGGCTGCGCGCATTGTGGCGGCCCAGGACAGCCGGGTGCTGCTGACGCGCGGCGACCGGGCCTATGCGCGCGGCACGGCCGAAGAGCTGCAGGACGATCCGGCGCAAAAGCAAAAGGCGTATCGTGTGTTTCGCAATGCCACGCCGCTGAAAGACCCGATCACCGGGGAGGTGTTGGGCTATGAGGCGCAGTATGTCGGACGCGCACTGCTGGTGCGCAGCGAGGGTGTGCAAGACAGCACCGGGCGCGACGGGCAGGTGCGCCAGGAGATCGTGCCGGCCACCATCGACATCGTTGCGGCCAAGGAAGAAATGCGTGTCGGTGACCGTCTGCTGCCCGAGCCGGCGCAGCAGTTTCTGAGCTATGTGCCGCACGCGCCAGCCGATCCGGTGGACGCACGCATCGTCTCTGTGTATGGCAGCGCCGTGGTCAATGCGGCGCAAAACCAGGTGGTGGCGATCAATAAGGGTGAGCAAGATGGCATCGAGCGCGGCCATGTGCTGGCCATTTTGAAAGATGGCAACCGGCTGATTGACAAGACCGACCCGGCACGCGTGGAGCTCAAATTGCCCGACGAGCGCAACGGCCTGCTGATGGTGTTTCGCACTTTCGAGAAAGTGTCTTACGCGCTGGTGCTTGAAATCACCACCGGCGTGCGTGTGGGCGACCGCTTGGTCAACCCCAATTGAGGCCCCGCTGGCCGTGCCACCTGATGAACTGCTGGCCTGGCTGCGGCTGACGCTTACCCCTGGCATTGGCAACGCCACAGCGCGCAAGCTGCTGGCGGCTTTTGGCTTGCCGCAAGCGGTGTTTGAGCAATCGCAGCGGGCGTTGCAACAGGCCGTGGGCAGCACCCTGGCGCAGGCCTTGTGCACCGAGCCCGCGGCCTTGCCGGCATTGCACCAGCACACCCTGGACTGGCTGGCGCAGGCTGCGGCAAGCGCACCGCGGCGCGAGATCGTCTCGGTGGCGGATGCCGGCTACCCGCGCGCCTTGCTGAGCCTGGACGATCCGCCCTTGTTGCTGTACCTGCTGGGCTCTGCCAGTTACAAGGAAAATCAGCCTGTAGCGCCCGCAGATACTGCGCGAGATGCTATAAAAAGTGTATCAATCAACCACTCTGTCATGACGCAGCGCAGCGTGGCGGTGGTGGGCAGCCGCAACCCGACCGCGCAGGGGCTGAGCCATGCACGCGAGTTTGCCGCGCAACTGGTGCAGTCGGGCTACAGCGTGGTCAGTGGGCTGGCGCTGGGGATTGACGGGGCCGCGCATGAGGGCGCTCTCAGCGGCAGCGTGGCCGCAGGTCCGTGCGCGCAGGCTGCGACCGTGGCGGTGGTGGGCACCGGGCTGGACCGGGTCTATCCGCGTGCGCACCGCGACCTGGCGCACCGCATCGCGCAAAACGGCCTGTTGATCAGCGAGTACCCACTGGGCACGCCGCCGCTGACGGCCAACTTTCCAAGGCGCAACCGCCTGATTGCGGCGTTGGCGCAAGGCACCCTGGTGGTGGAGGCCACGCTCAAGTCGGGTTCGCTGATCACCGCCCGGCTGAGCAGCGAGCAGGGTCGGGAGGTGTTTGCCGTGCCCGGATCGATCCATGCCATGCAGTCGCGCGGCTGCCATGCCTTGATCAAGCAAGGCGCCAAACTGGTCGAGTCGGTGCAGGATATTCTGGATGAACTGCCGGCGCTGGCTGGGTCCGATTTTGCTATCGAAAATGTATCTGCCAGCGCAGATGAAACCTGCGCTAAGGGCCAATTTGATGCAGAAAACCCGGTGCTGGTCGCACTGGGTTTTGACCCGCTCGGGCTGGACGCACTGCTGCTGCGCACCGGCTTGGATACGGCCCATCTGCAGGCCGAGCTGATGGCGCTGGAGCTCGATGGCCGCGTGGCCCGGCTGGCCGGCGGCCTGTTTCAGCGCCTGGCCTGAGCGCGCCTGACGGCATCTCGTTCAACGCACGATCAGAACCGGTACCTTGCAGCCGGCCAGCACTTCGGTGGCGACCGAACCGACCACCAGATTCATCAGGGCGCCGTGACCGTGGGAGCCCATCACGATCAGATCGAACTTGCCTTCGGCGGCGATCTTGCAGATCAGCTCGCCGGGCTTGCCGGTCTTCCAGAGCATTTTGGGGGTGATGCCATGGCGCGCCAGGAACTTGGTCACCGGGCCCATCACCCGCAAGCCTTCGTCCTCGTAATATTTGGCCACCATCTCCTTGCCCAGGGCGCTGCGTGCCTGGGTTGGAAGCAGCAGTTGGGCCGTGAAGGCGGTGTACTCGTTGGCGGCGGAGTACATGTCGTGCGCTGCCAGGTAGGCCAGCATCTTTTTGGTGTAGGGGCTGCCGTCAACGGGCAAAAGAACTTTCATGGGGGCGTCTCCTGTGAGTAAGGGCTCAGTTTAACCAAGCCACTGGCCAGCGGTTCGGCTTGCAGACCGGCTGCGCACAGGTCGCTGATCACCTGGCGGATGTGCTCGGGTCCGCGGGTTTGCAGCACCAGCTCGATTTCGACGTTTTGCGCCGCCAGTGTGGTGAAGGCGCGTTGGTGGTGCACCTCATCGATGTTGGCGCCGGCCTGGGCCACACAGGCGGTGATGGCGGCCAGGCTGCCGGGCACGTCGCGCGCGCTCACCCGCAGGCGCGCCAGCCGGCCGGCGCGCACCATGCCGCGCTCGATGATGGCGGCCAGCAACAGCGGGTCGATGTTGCCGCCGCACAACACCAGACCCACGCGCTGTCCCTGAAACTGGGCCGGATACTTCAGCAAGGCCGCCAGCGCGGCGGCACCGGCACCCTCGACCAGCGTTTTTTCGACTTCAAGCAGCATCACGATGGCTTGCTCGATGTCGCCCTCATCCACCAGCAGCAGGTCTTGCACCTGCTGGCGGATGATGGCTTGCGGCAGTTGGCCGGGTGTGCCCACGGCAATGCCCTCGGCAATGCTGTTGTGGCCCTGCGGGTGCCGAGTGCCCTTGATGGCATTGAACATGGCCGGAAAACGGGCGCTTTGCACGCCCACGATGCGGATGTCCGGGCGCAGGGCGCGCGCCGCCGTGGCCATGCCGGCAATCAGCCCGCCACCGCCCACGGCGATCAGCAGGGTGTCGAGATCGGGCACATCGGCCAGCATTTCCAGCGCCACCGTGCCCTGGCCAGCCACGATGTCGGGGTCATCGTAAGGATGGACAAACACCAGACCCTGTTGCTGTGCCAAGGCCAGCGCGTGCTGGCGAGCTTCATCAAGGCTGTGGCCGTGCAACACCACCTCGGCGGCAAAGCCGCGCGTGCGTTCGATCTTCACGCCGGGTGTGAACAGCGGCATGACGATGACGGCACGGATGCCCAGCCGCTGCGCGTGGTAGGCCACGCCCTGGGCATGGTTGCCTGCACTCATCGCGATCACGCCCCGTGCCCGCTCTTCGGGGCTGAGCTGCACCAGCTTGTTGCAGGCACCGCGCTCTTTGAACGAAGCGGTGAACTGCAGGTTCTCGAATTTCAGAAATACCTGCGCGCCGGTGATGTCCGACAGGGTTCGCGACGCCACACAGGGGGTGCGCAACACCTGGCCTTGCAGCCGACTGGCCGCGCGCTCGATCTCGTTCAGGCCCAGCATGCGTGCTCTCCTTGCGATGGGTGTGTGGGTTCAGGTGCGGGTGGATCGGCCCGCGCGCGTGCCCAGCCAGGCCGCGCCGAGGATCATCAAGCCGGCCAGCACCACGTTCGGGCTCAAGGCACGCCCACCGGTCAGCACCAGCAATGCGGTGGACAACAACGGCGTCAGGTAGCTGAGGATGCCGATCTGGCTGGCGTCGCCGGTCTTGAGGGCCTTGTCCCACAAGAAAAAGGCCGCGCCCATCGGGCCCAGTCCGATCACGCCGAGCAGCAGCCAGTCGCGCGGGCTCAGCACCACGGCCGGCTCCATCACGCCATGACACAGCAGCGACAGCAGACCCGACACTGCGGCAAAGCTGCCGATGGCGGCGGTCGGGAAGGGCGCCACCCGTTTGGTCAGCAGCGAATAGCTCGCCCAGATCAGCGCCGCACCCATGGCCGGCAGGTAGCCCCAGGCGGTTCGGCCGGCATCGCCGCCGGTGGCTGCGCCGTCGAGCATCACCACCGCTGCACCGGCAAAGCCCAGCAGCGCCGCCAACACATGGATGCCGCGCAGCCGCACGCCGGGCAAGAGCAAGGGTGCCAGCACGACGATCAGCAGCGGCCACAGGTAATTCACCAGATTGGCTTGCACCGGTGGCGCCAGGCGCAAGGCCAAAAACAGCAGGAAGTGGTAGCAAAACAGGCCATAGATGCCGACCGCCAGGGTGGACCACGGGACGCGCCAACGCGCCAGGCGAAACCCTGACAGTGGCAGCGCGATCAGGCTGCCGATCAGCAGGGACAGGCCCGTCAGCAGGAAGGGCGGCACATGACTCAGTGCCACGCCCAAGGTGGCAAGCGAGCTCCACAGCCCGATGGCTCCCAGCGCCAGCCAGGTGGATGTGGCTGGCCCGTGTTTGCCGGGTGCGACCTGCATGGGTTCAGCCGGCGCTGGAGCGCTGCCACAGATTGATGCCACCGTCGATCGCGTACTGGTCGATGGCGGCCAGCTCATCGGCGCTGAAGTGCAGCTTGTTGAGTGCGCCGACCAGTTCGGTGATTTGTGCCGGGCGGCTGGCCCCGATCAGCGCCGAACTGACCCGGGGGTCGCGCAACACCCAGGCCAGCGCCATTTGCGCCAGGCTTTGTCCGCGCGACTGGGCCAGTTCGTTGAGTGCACGCACCTGGTGCAGATTGGCCTGGCTCAGGTGCTCGGGGCGCAGGGTGGCGCCGCCGGGGCGCTGCACGCGGGCGTCGGCGGGCACGCCGTGCAGGTATTTGTCGGTCAGCAGCCCCTGCGCCAGCGGGCTGAAGGCAATGCAGCCCAGACCCAGCGCATCGACCGTGTCGAGCAAGTCCTGCTCGATCCAGCGGTTCAGCAGGCTGTAGGACGGCTGGTGAATCAGGGTTGGCACGCCCAGGCTTTGCAGCAGGGCGTGGGCCTCGCGGGTGCGCGCGCTGGAGTAGCTGCTCAAGCCCACATACAAAGCCTTGCCTTGCTGCACCGCACTGGCCAGGGCGCCCATGGTCTCTTCCAGGGGCGTGTCGGGGTCAAAGCGGTGGCTGTAAAAGATGTCCACATAGTCCAGCCCCATGCGCTGCAGGCTTTGGTCCAGGCTGGCCAGCAGGTATTTGCGCGAGCCGCCACTGCCATACGGCCCGGGCCACATGTCGTAGCCGGCCTTGCTGCTGATGATCAGCTCGTCGCGGTAGGGCTTGAAGTCGCGCAACAGGTGGCGGCCAAAGTTGCTCTCGGCGCTGCCGGCCGGCGGGCCGTAGTTGTTGGCCAGGTCAAAGTGGGTGATGCCGGCGTCAAAGGCCAGGCGCAGCATGTCGCGCTGGGTTTGCAGGGGTGTGGCATCACCGAAGTTGTGCCACAAGCCCAGCGTGATGGCGGGCAGCTTCAGCCCACTGCGGCCGCAGCGGCGGTAAGTCATGCGTTGATCGTAGCGCTGGGGGTCGGCTTGGTAGGTCATCTCGGGTGTGCTGAAAACATGAAAAAATCGACTCCAGAGCTTGATGGATAAGCGCTGGATGTTATGAAATTAGGAGTAACGTGACGGTCGCTGCGCTGGGCCCTGTGCGATCACTTTGCGGTGTGCCACCACGCGGGGCTGCCTTGTTGCCGGCGCCAACGACTATCGGTTGTTGGCGGCGAGCTTGATGCCAAAGCCGATCAGCGCCAGTCCGGGCCGATGCAATGCTGCGCAGGCGCTGCGCCACGGCGTTGCCGACCAGCACGATGCCGGCTTGGTAGGCCAGGCTGATCAGGGTCACATGCGCCATCATGGCAACCAGGGTCGTGGTGGACGAATCCGGGCGCATGAACAAGGGGAAGAAAGCGACAAAAAACAGAATCACCTTGGGGTTGGTCAAGCTGACCAGGCAGGCTTGCCGGAAATAGACCCAGCCCGACTGGCGCTGCTCTTGCCGGGCCTCGATGGGCTGTATCGGGGCACGCAACAGTTGCAGGCCCATCCAGCACAAATAGCCGGCGCCGAACCACTGCATGCCTTGAAAGACAATCGGGTTGGCGTTCAGGAAGGCGGCCAGGCCGGCGACGGCGGCCAGCATGAAGACAAAGTCACCGACCAGTGTTCCGACCACTGCGCCCATGCCTGCAGCGGTGCCATTGCGCGCGGTGGCATTGAGGATGGCCAGCGTGCCTGGCCCGGGAATCACCTGGAAGATGACGATGGCAGCAAGAAAGCTGCCGTAGTTCTGGATTTCAAACATCGATTGCTCGCTCTGAGTGGAGGCTGCAGATGTTAACCCTTGCATATCGGCTGCTGCGGCGATGGCGGCTGCGGGGGGCAGCTTGAGCAAATGCGGGTCGCAGCAGACTTGGCGCAGCTTGAGCAAGGCGTCCAGAATGGTGATTTGCGATTTGGCCAGGCCTTTGGTG
>JFJP01038892.1_pt1 | contig 15247 bp, 15 predicted proteins | sample 431651 | NCBI WGS metagenome assembly JFJP01 (sample SAMN02602958, study PRJNA72255) | Microbial mat metagenome, whole genome shotgun sequencing project. | biome: fresh water; feature: sink hole; material: water; isolation source: purple microbial (photo- and chemosynthetic) mats found in...
ATTTCAGGATTTGCCTTACTGTTAAGCACTTCAATTTTGTCTTTTGCTACTTTGGAAAGTTCTTTGAGCAAACGCAAAAGGGTTGTTTTTCCTGTTGCACTCTGCCCTATCAAACAAACTTTTTCCAAAGGACTTCCTGCTTTTGGGTGTCCTTTGGGGTAAGTAAAATCAAAAGAAATATTGCCGAACTGATAGTAATTTGATATTTCTAATTTCTTGAATTTCATTTTAATAAAAAGATATAAAAAGAAAACTGAATTTTATTCTTCTTTGTTTTTTGGAAAAAAAATACTACGAAGTTTTGTAGTTACGCGTTTTTACTTCAATAGCTTCATAGATAAGCGGTTCTTTGTGAAGAATAGGGTCTTTGCCTTCGCCGTTGTATTGCCATGCGCTTACGTGCATGAAGTTTTGGTCGTCGCGCAAAGCTTCGCCTTCGGGGGTTTTGTATTCTTCGCGGAAGTGTCCGCCGCACGATTCTTCGCGCATTAAGGCATCACGCGCCATAAGTTCGCCAAGTTCGAGGAAGTCGGCTACGCGGTTTGCTTTTTCAAGTTCTACGTTTACGGTGTTGGTTTCGCCCGGAATGCGTACATTAGCCCAGAAATCTTTCTTGATGTCTTGAATTTCTTTAATTGCTTTTTGCAAACCTTCTTTGGTGCGTGCCATGCCTACGTAATCCCACATTACTTTTCCAAGTTTTTTGTGGAAATAATCGACCGAATGCGCTCCTTTGATGTTCATTAGTTTGTCTATCTGAGCTTTAACGGCTTTTTCGGCTTCGATAAATTCGGGTTTTGTTTTGGGATCCATGCGTGGTTCGTTTATTTGGTCAGCCAAATAATTTTGAAGCGTGTAAGGAAGCACAAAATAACCATCGGCTAAGCCTTGCATCAGAGCCGATGCTCCCAAACGGTTTGCGCCGTGGTCGGAGAAGTTGGCTTCGCCTGCTGCAAATAAACCTTTAATAGTGGTTTGCAATTCGTAATCGACCCAAGTACCGCCCATTGTGTAATGGATAGCTGGGAATATTTTCATTGGGGTTTTGTAAGGGTTGTGGTCGGTAATTTTTTCGTACATTTGAAATAAATTACCGTAACGAGCACGAATAACGTCTTCGCCAAGTCGTTCGATGGCGTATTTGAAATCGAGATAAACTCCTTCGTTGGTTGGGTTTGCTTCGATACCAAAGCCTGCATCGGTTCGCTCTTTGGCGGCACGAGAAGCTACGTCGCGCGGTACGAGGTTACCGAAAGCGGGGTAGCGGCGTTCTAAGTAGAAATCGCGGTCTTCGTCAGGAATATCTTCGGCAGTTTTTTTGCCTGCACGAATGGCTTCGGCATCTTCTTTCTTTTTAGGAACCCAAATACGTCCGTCGTTGCGCAAACTTTCGCTCATAAGTGTAAGTTTGGATTGAAAATCGCCATGAACGGGAATGCAAGTAGGGTGAATTTGAACATACGATGGGTTGGCAAAGTAAGCTCCTTTTTTGTAAGCTTTCCAAGCGGCACTCACGTTTGAGCCCATTGCGTTGGTAGAAAGAAAGAACACGTTGCCGTAACCGCCTGTTGCAATAACAACGGCGTGAGCAAAATGGCTTTCCACTTCGCCGGTAATCAAATTGCGAGTAACAATTCCTCTGGCTCTGCCATCGACCATTACAAGGTCGAGCATTTCGGTGCGAGGATACATTTTTACGCTTCCGGCGGCTACTTGTCGGTTAAGGGCACCGTAAGCACCTAGCAAGAGTTGCTGTCCGGTTTGTCCGCGAGCGTAAAAAGTACGCGAAACCAATGCTCCACCAAACGAGCGGTTGTCGAGCAAGCCGCCATAGTCGCGAGCAAAAGGTACGCCTTGTGCTACGGCTTGGTCGATGATGGCGTTGCTAACTTCAGCCAAACGGTAAACGTTTGCTTCACGTGCGCGGTAATCGCCTCCTTTTACGGTGTCGTAAAATAAACGAAAAACGCTGTCGCCATCGTTGGGGTAATTTTTTGCTGCGTTGATTCCTCCTTGTGCTGCAATGCTATGCGCACGGCGAGGGCTGTCTTGATAACAGAAGTTTTTAACTTTGAAACCCAACTCTCCTAAACTTGCAGCGGCAGCACCTCCGGCAAGTCCGGTGCCAACTACTATTACGTCTATTTTGCGTTTGTTGGCGGGGTTTACTAAATTTTGATGCGCTTTATAATGAGACCACTTTTCTTCGACTTTGCCGTGTGGTATTCTTGAATCTAATGCCATATATTTAAGGATTAATGCTTAATGTTTAACGATTAATGTTTTTTATTAACCCGTTAACTAAAAATAAGAAAGTAAATAGGAATAAGAGAAAATCCGCCAGCTATAATTACAGCGTAAATATCTCCCACTACACTAAGGCGTTTGCGCCACTCGATATTACTCCAGCCAAGTGTTTGTAATGCCGACCAGAAGGCGTGGTGTAGGTGCAGACCCAATGCAATAGCTCCCAAAATATACAAGCCAGAATAAACCAAGCCCAAAGTAGCATCGGTAAACAAACCAGAAACCAGAGCGTAAGCATTTTCCATCATAACGCCGTCCACTTCTACTTCGGCAAGCGAATGGGCTATTTTGATTTCGTACCAGAAGTGCATCATGTGCATTGCTAAGAAAATGAAAACTACACTTCCCAACACAAACATATTGCGCGAAGCCCAAGAGCTTGCGTTTTTCTGGTCAACTACTGCATATTTTACGGGGTTTGCCTTTTGGTTTTCGATGGTAATCCAAACAGACCATAAAATATGAACTAAAAAACCTAAACCTAAGATAGGTTCCATTACTTTCATCATTGGGTTTGTGCCCATGAAATGCGCTCCCATGTTGAATAAATCGCCTGAACTATCGAACATTAAAAATGAATTTAATAGCAGGTGAACCAACAAGAATAGCATAAGAAAGATTCCTGATAGACTCATGATTAATTTTCGACCTATCGAGGATTTTATAAAAGTACTCATAAACTTGTTTTTGTTTAGTTTTTTGATTAATTTATTGCCAACAAAAGTATTTAGAAATTCTAATGAATGATATGTTATTAAACATCTTTTTTTATATTTAGAAAGATTCTTAATTAACGGTTCGCTATTCATGTTTATTTACCAGAGCGTTTCGCAAAGTTAGGCGCAGTTTTTTTTTATCCTAACTTGTGTAATTGGAATGCGGATTACACGGATTGTATGGATTAACAGGGATTTGTTTTTGTTTTGTGGATTTTTGTTTTTGACGAAATACCTGTTTTCTTTTAATTAGGAATTAGGGATTAGGTGATTGGTCTCCATATTTAGGGAATTGGTTTTGCGCAATTTTTCCAAAGGTTTTGGGGTTGCTTCCAAGTGTTTTGGATTGGGTGAAAGGAGAATATTCATTTAACTGTGTCTGAAAATATGCTACCAAAAACAATCTTTACGCTACTCAAAACAAACCTTTACGCTATACAAACCAATCTTTACGCTCCCAAAAACAATCTTTACGCTACTCAAAACAAACCTTTACGCTATACAAAACAATCTTTACGCTACTCAAAACAAACCTTTACGCTACTCAAAACAAACCTTTACGCTATACAAACCAATCTTTACGCTATACAAACCAATCTTTACGCTACTCAAAACAAACCTTTACGCTCCCAAAAACAAGATTAAAGTTACCAAAAACAATGTTTAATAAGTTAGAAGTTCCCTCAAAATCTTTTTATTAACCTTCTACATCTGAATATTTCATTTTGTTATTAAGCAGGTATCCAAATTAAGAAAGCGATAAAAAGAAATATTCATACAGACTCAGGTTTTATCAATTCTAAAATTGTGTTAAAAAACATTTTTTAGAAATGACAACAAATAAACCTTTGAAATAAAGCAATTTAACCAGAATCAATCTAATTATCTACACTTTCTAAGATAAATATATCTAACTATCTAAATTTTATTTTGTGAGTATTAAAAATACTTTTTACTTTCGTGCAGAATTTCAAAATTTACTAATTATTTAGATTAAATAAAAATAAGATGCCATGGGCAGTGAAAATTTAGTACTGTTTTTTATTGTAGGGGCAGTTTTGGTAGGTGGAGCAATCATTTTCTCATCATTGGTTGCCCCAAAATCCAAGAACGACCAAAAGTCGGAGCCTTATGAATGTGGTATTCCTACCTTCGGACTGTCGTGGATACAGTTCAACGTAGGGTATTACTTATTTGCTATTCTGTTTCTTATATTCGACGTAGAAACAGTTTTTATTTTTCCTTGGGCAGTAGTAACTAAAAGCTTAGGAATGCAAGGATTTATCGAAATTGTAATATTCTTTACCGTTCTCGGTTTAGGATTGTTGTACGCATGGAAGAAAGGAGCTTTGAAATGGGAATAAAAATTAAATCAATCAAGTACGAAGAGTTCAAAGACAACGAAACCCTCGAACTTCTCAAACAAACCGGTGGAAACGTATTTCTATCCACTCTCGACGACTTAGCCAACTGGGGGCGTTCCAACTCAGTGTGGCCCCTAACCTTTGCCACAAGCTGTTGTGGTATCGAAATGATGGCAGCCGGCGCACCTCGCCACGACTTTGCTCGCTTTGGCATGGAAGTATATCGCGCTAGCCCCCGCCAAGCCGACGTAATTGTTGTAGCCGGAACCATAGTAAACAAAATGGTACCCGTTTTGAAACGCTTGTACGACCAAATGGCTGACCCCAAGTACGTTATTGCCATGGGAGCTTGCGCTGTATCGGGTGGTCCTTTCTTTTACAACACCTACCACGTAGTAAGAGGCGTTGACCACGTTATTCCGGTAGATGTTTACATTCCGGGCTGTCCACCACGCCCCGAAGCTTTACTTTACGGACTTATGCAGTTGCAACGCAAAATAAAGTCTGAATCTATGAGCGTGGAGAAGAATCCTTCTACGGAGCCTTTATAGTTTTTAACTACAATTTGTAAAACATCATATACAAAAAATGGAAGACATTAAAATAAAAGAAAGCATTCAAGCACTATGCCCCGATGCTCTATTTGTAGAAAATAAACAATTCATTGACGTAAGCCTTCCGCTCGAACACTTCAGAAAAGTAATGGAATATTTAAAACAAACATTAAACTTCAACTTTCTAGTAAGCGTTTCGGGTGTAGATTGGGAAAAACATTTCTCGGTAGTATATCATCTGAGAAATACCCAAACCAATACCATGATGGCTGCCAAAGTAATTATTGCCGACCGACAAAACCCCGAAGTACAAACCGTATCTGACCTTTGGCAAACTGCCGACCTTCACGAACGTGAAATATTCGACCTCTTCGGAATCAAATTTACAAATCACCCCGACTTACGCCGCTTATTCCTCGACGACGACTGGGTGGGTTTCCCCTTGCGCAAAGATTATGTAGATACCGTTAATATTGTTGAAAGATAGAATAATATGATTGAAAATAGAGAAATATTACTAAATGACCCCAACAGTGAAAGGTATCTTGTAAACATGGGACCTCAACACCCTTCTACACACGGCGTACTTCGCTTGGTAGTAGGCATCAAAGGCGAAACGGTCGATTCCGTTCAGCCGCACTGCGGGTATATTCATCGTGGAATAGAAAAAATGTGCGAGCACATTACCTATCCACAAATTATTCACCTCACCGACCGTATGGATTATCTATCGGCTCACCAAAACAACCATGCGGTTTGTTTGGCGGTAGAAAATGCGCTTGGTGTGCAAGTTCCCGAACGTGTGCAATACATTCGTACCATTATGGACGAGCTTTCGCGTATTGCTTCGCACCAACTTTGGTGGGCTACTTTCGGCATGGACTTAGGTGCATTAACCACATTCTTTTACGGCTTGCGCGATAGAGAGAAAATTCTCGACATCTTTGAAGAAAGCACAGGAAGCCGTTTCTTGCAAAGCTACTACACGCCAGGCGGATTGATGAAAGACATTCACCCCGATTTCCAAAAACACGTAAAAGAGTTTTTGGTTTACTTCCGCAAGTTGCTTCCTGAATACGACCAATTGCTAACAGGCAACGTAATTTACAGAGCTAGGTCAATCAATATGGGCTTGCTAAGTAAAGAAGATGCGATTAACTATGGAGTAACAGGTCCTTCGGGACGTGGTTCGGGCTTCTCGTGCGATGTACGCAAGCACAAACCTTATGGCGTATATCACAAAGCCGAGTTCAACGAAATTCTTCGCACCGAGGGCGATGTGCATGCTCGCTACATGGTACACATGGACGAAATGCGCGAATCAATGAAAATCATTGAGCAACTCATCGACAATATTCCTGCCGGAGATTTTATTGCTAAAATGAAACCTGTAATCAAACTACCTGCCGGCGAATACTGGCAAAGTGTTGAAACTGCTCGTGGTGAGCTTGGAGTATATATAGTAAGCGATGGAAACAAAAACCCATACCGCATGAAATTCCGTTCTCCAAACTTATCGAACTTGGGTGTACTCGAAAAACTAAGCATAGGACACAAAATAGCCGACCTTATTGCTATTGGTGGTTCTATGGATTATATTATTCCTGATATTGACAGATAAGGTTAATGATTAATGGTTAATGATTAATGATTAATTAAAAAAAATAATTGAAATATGAATTTTAGTTTTTATGATTTTACAGGTTTTACTCAATCAATAGACCAAGCTTTGAAGGCTAGTATGTCGCCTTTTTGGGCGGTTACTATCGAATTGGTATTGGTTGGGGTATCAATCCTAGCATTTTATGCTTTACTTGGGCTGTTCTTGGTGTACTGGGAACGCAAAGTATGTGCCATGATGCAAAACCGTTTGGGACCTAACCGCGTAGGACCTCGTGGTTTCTTGCAAACCATTGCCGACCTTATTAAGCTTTTGCTTAAAGAGTTAATCTTTATCAAAAATGCTGACAAACTGCTTTTCAACATTGCTCCTTTTATTGTTATTATTGCTTCTTTCATGGCTATTGCGGCTATTCCTTTTGCCAAAGGCTTGCATGCAATGGATTTTGATATAGGAATATTTTATATTTTGGCAGTAAGCTCATTAGGTGTAGTAGGTATTTTGATTGGTGGCTGGTCGAGCAACAACAAATATTCGCTCATTGGTGCTATGCGTAGTGGTGCGCAAATAGTAAGTTACGAACTTTCGGTAGGTTTAACCTTGCTTTCGGTAGTAGTGTTGGCTGGAACTATGCAACTATCGGAAATAGTAGAAAGTCAGCGCGATGCGTGGTGGATAATGAAAGGGCACATTCCTGTATGGATAGCTTTTGTTATTTTCCTTATAGCTAGTACTGCCGAAACCAACCGTGGACCTTTCGACTTAGCCGAAGCTGAATCGGAGCTAACCGCTGGTTTTCACACCGAGTATTCGGGTATCAAATTCGCCTTCTTCTTTTTAGCTGAATATATGAATATGTTTATTGTAGCTTCGATGGCTACTACCGTATTTTTAGGTGGCTGGATGCCTTTGCATTTCTGGGGATTAACAGGCTTTAATGAAATAATGGATTTTATACCGCCGTTTATTTGGTTTTTTGCAAAAGTGTTCTTTGTTATTTTTGTGATGATGTGGTTCAAATGGACTTTCCCTCGTTTGAGGATAGACCAACTGCTACAACTCGAATGGAAATATCTATTGCCACTTAGCTTAGTAAACTTATTGATAATAGCATTTATCGCCATGATGGGGTGGCACTTTTAATATATAGATATGAAAGAAATTTTGAATTATTTCCAAGAAATTTTTTCAGCAATACGAAGCCTTACTACCGGAATGAAGGTAACGGGCAAGTACTTTGCTATAAATGCCTTTACAGATAAGCAAGTTTTCACACAAAAGTACCCCGAAAACCGCAAAGAACTTAAAATGTTCGATGCTTTTAGAGGCGAAGTAATTATGACGCACAACGAAAACAACGAGCATCGTTGCAATGGTTGTGGTATCTGCGAATTGAATTGCCCCAATGGCTCTATCGAAATTATTGCTAAAAAAGAAAATAATGAAGATGGAAAAGCCATTAGAGCCATTGACCAGCACGTATATCAACTTGCTATGTGTACATTTTGTGGTTTGTGTATCAAAGCCTGCCCTTCCAATGCACTTGATTGGGGTCAAGACTTTGAACATGCTGTATTTGACAGGTCAAAACTAACAAAAGTTTTAAATCAACCCGGTTCTAAAATTCAAAAAGACATAAAAGAATGAGCGTAAATCAAATCATGTTTATACTGTTTGCGTCGATTATTGTCATATTTTCGATATTAACAGTTTCTAGCAAGCGCATTTTGCGCTCGGCTTTGTACCTTCTGTTTGTGTTGGTTTCCACTGCCGGTTTATACTTTATGATGAACTACAACTTTTTGGCTGCCGTACAAATTACACTTTATGCCGGAGGTATAGTAGTTTTAATTATTTTCTCGGTATTGCTTACTAGCCGAATAAACGATAGGTTTGCTTCGGTAAAACCAGCAAAAGCCATAAGTACGGTTATTGTTACCGCAATAGGAGCTTTTGTAAGCATTTCGTCTATTTTGCAACACAACTTTGTACCTGCCGCAGGGGTTGAACCTATTTCGACCGATGTGAAAATGGTAGGAATGCAGTTGTTGGGCTATGGTACAAATGGTTACGCCTTGCCTTTTGAGGTTATCTCGGTGCTGTTATTGGCTTCCATGATAGGTGCAATTATTATTGCCAAGAAAAAACTAGACTAGGGAACTTCTTTATTAAAACAAAAGAAGCACAACTAATTTATTAACTTTATAAATTTTAAGTATAATGATAGAAGGAATTCCTTTACATTATTTTTTGGTACTAAGCACCCTAATGTTTTTTATAGGTGTTTATGGGTTTATTGTTCGCAAAAACCTTATTACCATTTTAATGTCGATAGAACTGATACTTAACTCGGTGAATATAAACTTTGTTGCATTTAATAAATTTTTATATCCCGATCAGTTGCAAGGCATGTTTTTTACAATATTTGTGGTTGCCATAGCTGCAGCCGAAGCATCGGTAGCTATTGCTATTATCATTAATATTTATCGCCGCATAGGCAATATTAATGTGGAAGAGATTGCAGAATTAAAACATTAAAAAACATTAAAATAGTTGAAACATGGATTTTAGTTATAGTGTGTTAATCCCCCTTATTCCGTTGTTTGCCTTCCTTATTATAGGGCTGGGCGGGAATAAGCTAAAAGCCTTAGCTTCCGGTTTGCTTGGAACTACGGGATTGGGTGTATCGTTTATTTTATCGCTTTACACTGCTTACCAATACTTTTTTGTATTTGGCAAGAGTGCCGAAGGTGTTTACCAAAAGATTGTTGCTTTCGACATGGTTTGGTTGCGCTTTACCGAAACCTTGCACATCAACATGGGCGTATTGCTCGACCCTATTTCGGTTATGATGTTGGTGGTAGTTACTACCGTTTCGTTTATGGTGCATATTTATAGTATGGGCTATATGAAAGGCGAAGTGGGCTTTGAACGTTTCTTTGCTTTCCTTTCGTTGTTTAGTTTCTCAATGTTGGGTTTGGTGTTGGCTACTAATATTTTCCAAATGTATATGTTTTGGGAATTGGTGGGCGTGTCATCGTTCTTATTGATTGGATTTTATTATCAAAAACCTTCGGCAGTGGCGGCTTCTAAGAAAGCGTTTATTGTTACTCGTTTTGCCGACCTTGGTTTCTTGATTGGTATTTTATTATATTCGTATTCAACAGGCACTTTCGACTTTGGTTTACTAACCAACGTGGACGGCGAATTGATACGTAAAGGTACAGAAGCTGGATTCTTGGGCTTGTCGATGCTTACATGGTCGCTTATCTTAGTGTTCATGGGTGGCGCGGGCAAATCAGCAATGTTTCCATTGCACATTTGGTTGCCCGATGCTATGGAAGGTCCAACACCTGTTTCGGCATTGATTCACGCGGCTACTATGGTGGTGGCTGGTGTTTACTTGGTAGCACGTTTGTTTCCGGTTTATGCCTTGTCTAGCCCCGATGCGTTAGAAGTAGTTGCTTACATTGGAGCGTTCTCGTCGTTGTTTGCTGCTATTATTGCTTGCACACAGTTTGATATAAAACGCGTGTTGGCTTTTTCTACCATGTCGCAGATTGGTTATATGATGTTGGCTTTAGGTGTGTCGGGTTATGGCGAGCATGGTATTGGCTATATGGCTTCTATGTTCCATTTATTCACACACGCTATGTTTAAGGCGTTGTTGTTCTTGGCAGCGGGAGCTATCATTCACGCAGTACATACCAACGACTTGCGCGAAATGGGTGGTTTGCGTAAATATATGCCTATCACACACATCACGTTCTTTGTTGCTTTGATGGCAATAGCAGGTATTCCTCCGTTTTCGGGTTTCTTTAGTAAAGACGAAATATTGGTGGCAGCTTTTGAACACAACAAAATCATTTTCTTTTCGAGTATGTTAGTAGCAGGTTTAACTGCTTTCTATATGTCGCGTTTGTATTTCTCTATTTTCTGGGGCAAAAATACACATTATCATCATACGCCGCACGAAACGTCGCCTGTGATGTACATTCCTTTGATATTCTTGGCATTGGTAACTGTTTTTGCAGGATTTATTCCCTTTGGCGAGTTAGTAACTAGCGATGGTAAAGCCCTTCACTTGCACATACATTGGAACATTGCAATTCCGGCAGTTTTGGTTGCACTTACAGGTATAGGAGTTGCAACGGCTCTTTACATGAAAGAATCGAAAACACCTGACAAGGTAGTTGCTTCTTTGGGTGGAGTTTACAAAACTATTTTGAATAAATTCTACTTCGATGAGATTTACATGTTTGTAACTAAGAAAATCATTTTTAATCTAATATCAAAACCTATCGCATGGTTCGACCGCCACATTGTTGATGGCACTATGGACGGTATTGGTTGGGTAACTACTACAAGTTCTGAAAAGATGAAGAATTTCCAATCGGGACAGTTGCAACAATATGCTATTGTATTCATTTCGGGTGTAATAGCTTTAGTTTTGATATTTAGTTATTTTTCAACCAACTAACATTCTAATAAAAAAATGGATATATTAACTTTATTTGTAACCATTCCGGTACTAACCATGCTTGCCATTGGTTTTGCAAAAAACACACAGCAAGTACGTTTAATTTCGGCAGTAGGTATGAGTATTCAGCTTTTGAATGCCGTTCGCTTATTGTTTGCTTTCTTTGCCGAGCGCAAAGCCGGAAATACTGCTGAGTTTCTTTTTACTCAAGACTTGGTTTGGTTTAAAAGTCTGAACATTCACTATGCTATTGGTGTAGATGGTATTGCAGTTGCTATGCTTGTGCTTACAGCCATCATCATTTTCACAGGGGTTTTTGCTTCTTGGACTATGAAGGAACTTACCAAAGAATTTTTCATTTCGTTAATTCTTTTGGCTACGGGTGTATTTGGCTTCTTTATTTCGTTAGATTTGTTCACTATGTTTGTGTTCTACGAAGTGGCGGTTATTCCTATGTACTTGTTAATTGGTATTTGGGGAAGCGGTCGCAAGGAGTATTCGGCTATGAAGCTTACCATTATGCTTATGGGAGGTTCGGCTTTGCTTATGGTAGGACTTTTCGGAATTTATTTCAATTCCAATGTCGCTGGTGGCGAATTGACTTGGAACTTGCAAGAAATTGCTAAAATACAAATTCCTATTGAGGCACAACGTATGTTTTTCCCTATGTTGTTTGTGGGCTTTGGTGTGTTGGGTGCTTTATTTCCATTCCACACTTGGTCGCCCGACGGACACGCTTCGGCGCCTACTGCCGTTTCGATGCTACACGCTGGCGTGTTGATGAAACTTGGTGGTTACGGTGCTTTCCGTGTTGCCATGTACTTAATGCCCGAAGCTGCACAAGAGCAAGCTTGGATATTTATAGTACTTACCAGTATTAGTGTTTTGTATGGAGCTTTGGGTGCAATTATGCAAACCGATTTGAAATACATCAATGCTTACTCTTCGGTGAGCCATTGCGGTTTGATTTTGTTTGGTTTATTGATGATGAATCAAACGGCTATGAACGGTGCTATTTTGCAAATGATTTCGCACGGTATTATGACAGCCCTTTTCTTCGCGCTTATTGGTATGATTTACGGACGTACACATACTCGTATGATTGACAAAATGGGAGGACTTATGAAAGTGATTCCTTTCCTTTCGGTTGCTTACGTTATTGGTGGTTTGGCTTCTTTGGGTTTACCTGGTTTTAGCGGTTTCGTTGCCGAGATGACTATCTTTGTGGGTGCTTTCCAACATGCCGATATTTTCCATAGAGTTGCAACTATTATTGCTGTTTCGTCGATTGTTGTTACGGCTGTTTACATTTTGCGTGTAGTAGGTGTTCTGTTATTAGGTCCTATCAAAAACGATGAGTTCCTTCAACTAAAAGATGCCGAATGGCACGAACAGCTTACACTTGTTACTCTTATTATTGGTATAGCTGGTATTGGTATTGCACCTTTGTGGCTTTCCGATTTGATTGGCGAAGGACTAGCTCCCGTAGTTGCAAAACTTTTGGCTGCAATACATTAATAATTAACATTCATGTAGTTTAAGATAAGCCCTTCAAGGGTTTCAAACCCTTGAAGGGCTACTTCACAAATAACTGAATAACTACATTGATTAACAATTAACAATTAATAATTAATAATTAATAATTGACATGAATATTGAACAATTTCTTTTGATGAGGCACGAACTACTGCTGGTCATTACTGCTTTGATTCTGATAGTAGCCGAGATATTTGTAGCCGACAAAACCAAAATAATTCCTTTGGGTGTAGGTTTGTTTTTTGTGAATTTAGTAATCGGGTTTTTGCCTGCACAAACAGGTACATTGTTTGGCGGCATGTTCCACAATACGGATATGACTATAATGATGAAAAACGTACTCAACATAGGTACTTTCATTGTTATATTACAATCTGCTGCTTGGCTCAAAAAACCAGAGAACCACGATAAGCTTGCCGAATTTATTGCTCTGCTTATTTCTACCCTTGTGGGAATGCAGTTTATGATTTCGTCGGGCGATTTTCTGATGTTTTACATTGGTTTGGAAACCGCAACTATTCCGGTAGCTGCGCTTGCTGCCTTTGAACGTATCCGAAACCGTTCGGCTGAGGCGGGTGTGAAGTTAATTTTATCGTCGGCGCTTTCGTCGGGGGTATTGCTTTATGGCTTGTCGATGATTTATGGAACTACCGGTTCTATTTATTTCGACGCCGTAGCTTTGGCTTTCACTGGCACTCAACTACAAACCCTTGCGTTTATTTACTTCCTTGCTGGTATGGCATTTAAAATTTCGCTGGTGCCTTTCCACTTGTGGGCAGCCGACGTGTATGAAGGTGCGCCTATCAATGTAACGTCGTATCTTTCGGTAGTATCGAAAGGTGCAGCCGTTTTCATTCTTACTATTTTACTATTTACTGTATTTAGCAAAATAGTAGCTATGTGGCAAAATGTACTGTACACTTTGGCGGTTTTAACGATGACTGTGGGTAACTTGTTTGCTTTGCGTCAAAAAAACATCAAACGTTTCCTTGCTTTCTCATCTATTGCGCAAGCCGGTTTTATCCTTTTGGGTATGATGGGCGCAAACGAGTTGGGTTCGGCTACGGTTGTGTATTTTGTACTTATCTACATTTTCTCCAACCTTAGTGCCTTTGGTGTTGCAACCCTTATTTCAAACAACTCCGGCAAAGAAAACATTGACGAGTACAACGGCTTTTACAGCACAAACCCAGGGCTAAGCCTTATTATGCTTCTAGCCTTATTCTCTTTGGCAGGTATTCCGCCCGTTGCAGGCTTCTTTGCTAAGTTTTTCTTATTCACAGCCGCTGCTTCAGCCGGATATTATTGGTTGGTGTTTATTGCCGTTATCAATGCTACCATTTCGTTGTTCTACTATCTGTTGGTAGTAAAAGCAATGTTTATAAATAAAAACGACAACCCTATTGCGCCTATCACTATTGATATTTATTCAAAAGTAGGTCTTATACTAGCAGCCGTAGGCTTGGTAGTTACCGGATTGTGGAGCGATGTGTTTGAAGTGATACGAGGTTTAAGTTTTGGTATTAACTAGTGTCTGAAAGAAAGCGCATCTTTTTCGTTATTTTGAAATTTTAAAATCCTCACTTACAAGAGTAAACTGTGGTTTTTAAATTTCAAAATGCCTTAAATCTGCTGCTTTCTTTCAAACACTAACTAACTGGACTTGCAACGATTGCTGTTGTGGCGAAAGGTTTTAACCCCAAATTAAAACCTTCTCAAAACCTATAAATTGTTGCAAGCCTTCTTATAAAACAAAAAAGATATGTCAATATTAAAATTTAAACGCACAATACTAGAAGTAGAAGGCGGTAAATTTACCATAGTAGAAACGGGCGCAACCAAAGAACGTGCACATTTTCTAAAAGATTTGCTCGAATTTAACAAATACCAAGTTAAATTAATAGCCGATGCAAAGAAAGATGCCAATGCACCCGACACGTTTCAAATAGGTGTTACCGATTTAGCCTTCAATGCTATTCTTATGATTTATAGCAAGAAACTAAAACGTACCGACGGCAAAATTGTTACGCCCGCTTACTGGCAACAAGATTTCGACAACTCCAACATGGCATATTACCGTGTAGTGAAATAAAGCGAATTGAATTGCTAATGCCAAGCGCAAGTGAAGCCCTTCAAGGGTTTAAAACCCTTGAAGGGCTGTTTCTTAACTTTGGCTACATGCAATACAATATCCAAAAGCCAACTGCATAGATACAACCAATAATTATATTATTTTATTACTTAACAACACAAAAACACTCAAAGTGAAATTAAAATAATATTATAATATATCACAGTGGACTTACTAAAAAAAAACGAACTACTACATGAAGCTTCATGTAAGTAGGTCGTTTTTTTTCGGAAGTACTTACACTTAATTAAGAGTAACCTCATTTTCAAAAAAAAACAGCCTACTATTAATTAAGAGTTACCTCATTTTCAAAAAAAACAGCCTACTATTAATTAAGAGTTACCTCATTTTCAAAAAAAAACAGCCTACTCTTAATTAAGAGTTGCCACATTTTCAAAAAAAAACAGCCTACTCTTAATTAAGAGTTGCCACATTTTCAAAAAAAATAGCCTACTCTTAATTAAGAGTTGCCACATTTTCAAAAAAAACAGCCTACTCTTAATTAAGAGTTGCCACATTTTCAAAAAAAACAGCCTAC
>JFJP01033493.1_pt1 | contig 15244 bp, 16 predicted proteins | sample 431651 | NCBI WGS metagenome assembly JFJP01 (sample SAMN02602958, study PRJNA72255) | Microbial mat metagenome, whole genome shotgun sequencing project. | biome: fresh water; feature: sink hole; material: water; isolation source: purple microbial (photo- and chemosynthetic) mats found in...
GCGGTCACTCCGGAGTTTGCCTCGATAGTTCACTCCACGGCGTGGGAGGTGGTTTCTTCACATCCGTACGCAGGTGTTGCCGAACAGGATTTTGACCGTGACGGCCTGCCGAACAGCTGGGAGCGAAGTTATTTCGGCGGTTCAACCAATGCAACGCTGTCCGGCGACGGCGATGCGGACGGGAACAGCAACCTGATTGAGTACATTGCCGGCCTGTGTCCGACCAACGCCGACCGTTTCCGGATTCAGACGAAGGGCGGAACTCTTGAATGGTCTGCGGTTTCAGGACGGGTTTACGATGTGTATTTTACAACCAACCTTATGTCTGGCTTCGAGCCGCTTCAGTCGTTTGACTGGCAGGGGCAAGGAATCACAAACGCAGCAACCGGTTTTTACCGGGTGAATGTCCGCCTGCCGTAGTTTCCAGCCATTGGAAAAGATCAGCCGAGATTGGCGGCGGCGAATTCCCAGTTAATGAGTTTGTCGAGTACGGCGCTGATGTAGTCGGCACGGCGGTTCTGATAGTCCAGATAATAGGCATGTTCCCAGACATCAAGCGTGAGCAGCGGCTTCAACCCTTTGGTGAACGGCGTTTCGGCGTTGCCGGTTTTGACGACGCTGAGTTTTCCGCCATCCTCAACCAGCCACGCCCAGCCGCTACCGAACTGGGTCGTCGCGGCGGTTGCCAGTTCTTTCTTGCACGCGTCGACTGAGCCGAAGGAGGCCTCGATTTTTGCTTTGAGCTCGGCGGGCGGTTCGCCGCCGCCTTTCGGGCTCAGACTGTTCCAGTAGAAGGTGTGGTTCCAGACCTGTGCGGCGTTATTAAAAATGGCGGCCTTATCAGACTGTCCGGCGGTTGCGAGAATGATTTCTTCGAGCGACTGTCCGGCGAGGTCCGTTCCCGCGACCAGCTTGCTGAGATTAGTGACGTAACCGGCGTGGTGTTTGCCATAGTGGAAGCCGAGCGTTTGCGCGGAGATGACCGGGGCGAGGGCGGCTTCATCGAACGGAAGCGGCGGCAGAGTGAGTGGAGAAGAGGTTTCGACTGAAGCCGATGTAACGGCCTTCGCCGAGCCGGGCAGGGCGCTCGCGGCGGCGAGAACGGCGGATACAGCAAGAAACTCACGACGGCTTGGACGATTAGAACGGTTCATAATCTTCTCCTGTGGGTTGATTTGCCCGCATGGTAACGCGATTCCTGCCGGTTGACCATTCCCGTAATTACGCAAATTTTTAAAGGTTTTCCAGCCGTTGGAACAGGGATATTCGGAGTTTCCAGAGCTTGGAAGCTCTTTCTGAAAGCCCTTGTTCAGAGCCGGGCGAAACGTTATCGTGCTATGCGTTGAACGCAATTTTTATCAGGAGGAATTACTATGAGCGACCGTTTTGACGAATCACCGGACGACGACAGACGTCCTCCGCCGTTCACCATGCGAAAATCGCCCTCACTGCCGCCATGGAGCGGTTTGCTGCTTGCCCCGGTCGCGCTGGCTGTGGCGGTTTTAGCACTCTTTATTTTTATCTGGTTCTTCTGCCGGATTGAACCGCGCGGCGGACAGATTGCCGTGCTGATTCACAAAACCGGCCGAGACCTGCCTGCCGAGCAGGTGCTGGCGCTGGAGCCGAAGCAGAAGGGTATCCAGCTCGACGTGCTGGCGGAAGGGCGTTATTTCAAGAATCCTTATTCGTGGGGCTGGGAAATTCATCCCATTACCGACATTCCGGCCGGCAAGCTGGGTGTGGTCACGCGGCTTTACGGACCCGATCTTGCCGACGGAAAAATTCTGGCGGAAAACGGAACCAAGGGGATTGTTCCCGACGTGCTGACTCCCGGTAAGTACCGCATCAATCCCTATGCCAATAAGGTCGAGCTGTTCGATGCCATTCGCATCCGGCCCGGCAATGTCGGTGTCAAAACCCTGCTGGTCGGCAGCGACGTGCTCAACAGCGAGCTTCCGGCGGATCAGCGCAATACGTTTCTGGTTAAGGATGGACTCAAAGGGGTTATTGCCGAAGTGATCGACCCCGGCACCTACTATCTCAATCCCTACGTGGTCAACGTGGTTGAAGTGAATCTGCAAAGTCAGCGCTTTGAAATGAGCGGCGACGATGTAATCAGTTTTCTGACACTCGACGGCTTTACCGTAACGGTCGAGGCAGTTTTCTGACACTCGACGGCTTTACCGTAACGGTCGAGGGCACCATTGAGTTCGGGCTGGAGCGCCAAAAATCCGCGCTGCTGACCCACCGCGTCGGCGATATGGATGACATCATCAAGAAAGTCATTCTGCCGCGCGCGCGCGGCTTCAGCCGTATCGAAGGCAGCAAGCACCCGGCGGTGGATTTCATCGTAGGTGAAACCCGCCAGAAGTTTCAGAGTGAACTCGAAAGCCACCTGCGGGCGAAAAGTGTGGACTGGGGCGTTGACATCAAATCGGTGCTGATTCGCAAGATTATTGTTCCGGACGAAATCGCCAGCATCAGCCGCGACCGCGAAGTGGCGGTGCAGGAAGCCAATAAATACGAACAGCAGATCGAGCAGGCCCGTTCCAGAGCCGAACTGGTCAAACAGCAGATGCTCGCTTTGCAGAACGCGGAAAAGGTAAAAGCCGACACCTCCCGTATTCAGGCCGTCATCAATGCCCAGCAGGGACAGTCGGTCGATCTGATTGCCGCGCAGCAGCGGCTCGGCGTAGCCAAAGTCGACTTGCAGGCGGCAGGATTCCAGTCGCAGGCGATTCTGGCTGAAGCTCGCGGGAAGGGCGATGCCATTACCGCCGGCAATGCGGCGGAAGCCTCCGTGGTCACCAGTCTGGTCACCGCCTTCGGCGGCGGCCTCAATCTGGCCCGCTACGAACTTTACAATACACTCGCGCCGAAAATTGAAACCATCCTGAGCAGTGATCAGGATAACGAACTCGGCGGACTCTTTGGCCCCATGCTCCCGAAAGGAGGCAAATAATGAAAACCGTTCTTAAAATCTCCGCGCTTCTCCTGTTGGCATTCTTTTTCGTCTACGGGTTGGTCTGGCAATGGGGCTTCTGCCGCTTCTATGTTCCGCCGAATCACATGGCCGTTATTATTTCCCAGGGCGGTAAAGAGCTTCCTTCCGGACAGATTCTGGCTGAAAAAGGACAGAAGGGCGTTCAGCGCGAGGTTCTAGGCGAAGGTCGTCACTTCCGTGATCCGGTCATGTTCGAACGCAAGATTGTACCCGTCACCCTCATTCCGCCCGGTAAAATCGGTATCGTCACGTCCAAGGTCGGCACCGAACTTCCGTCCGGTGAATTTCTGGCTGGCCCGGGACAGAAGGGGATTTTGCGCACCGTACTGGGCCCTGGAAAATACCGCTTGAATCCGTACGGCTACACGGTTGACATCGTGGATGCCATGAGCGTTCCGATCGGTTACGCAGGCGTCATCACCTCGCTTTCCGGCGGACAGGCGCCCGCCGGAGCCTTTGCGGGCGACAACCAGAAAGGTGTGCGCAAAGACATTCTGCAGCCCGGCCTCTATTATGTGAACCCGCAACAGTACAATGTGGATGTGCTAGAAATTGGCGTCAATCAGGTCACACTGGCCGGAAAACTCGGCGGACAGGTCGTCACCAAAAACCGGCTCGAAGGGCAGAGCGCCGCCATGGATCGTCTGCAAAGCACCGTCTTTGAAGAACAGCGAGCCAAGCGCGATGAATACATTTCAAGCAGCTCCATGCTCACCCGCAAAGCGCCTGCTTCGGCGGCGAGAGCCGCCGCTGAACGTCTGGGAGGCGTCAAGCAGGCCGGGTTTGCAGACACGAGAAGCTATGTGGCGGACAACACTCTCGGCCTGTCTGAGTTTGTCGAATTCCCGTCGCGCGACGGCTTCAAAATCAGCCTCGACATGAGCGTCGAAATGGAACTGCTCCCCAGCGACATCGCTTTGATCTACAGCCGCTACGGCGATTTGCCCGCGCTGGTTGACAAGATCATCATGCCGCAGATCACCTCCATCTCGCGCAACAAAGGTTCGGAATACCGCGCCAAGGACTTCATCGTCGGCGAAGGGCGCGAAAAATTCCAGAACGACCTGACCGCCGCGCTGGCCGCCACGCTCGGCGAGAAAAAAATCGTCGTGCATAATGCGCTCATCCGCCATGTCGAAGTACCCGATCAGATTCTTGATCCGATTCAGCAGGCCAGTATTGCGGTCGAGCAGGATCTCACCAATAAAGAGCGGCAGAACACCGCCAAAAAAGAGGCCCAGCTCAACACCGAAGTCTCGCTGATTGACCAGCGCCGGTTGCAGGTCGAACAGGAAACCCGCAAACTGCAAGCCGAAGTCAAAGCCGACCAGGAAAAGCAGGTGGCCGAAATCAAGGCCGAAACCACGCGCCGCGTCGCTGAAATTCAGATGGACACCGCCGTCATTCAGGCCGACACCGTACGCCTGCTGGCTGTTGCGAATGCCGACGCTCTCAAACTGGTCGAAGGAGCCAAGGCTGACGGCTTCCGCCTCAAAGCCGAAGCCTTCAAAGATCCGCAGGCTTTCACCTATTGGGAAATGTCCAGGAAGTTGAATCCGGCGCTTAAGATTAACATTCTGCACGCAGGCGAAGGCACTCTCTGGACCGATCTGGAGAAAGCCACCCTCGGCGACCTCGGCGGCGCGAAACAGTTGAAAAAATGATATACGAATATTCTACAAAAGTCGTATTTATCCGGGTAAGCAACGCATCAAGGACAGGGAAAAGACGGCCCCCATCCACCTTGCCCCCACCGTTGCAAAGAAAACTTTTGCGGGTTGAGTCCGGCTTTGATAGCTTCTCCACCTGATGAAACGGGTTTTTCTTAGAGGATTTATTTTTCTGGCGGCGGCGGTGCTTGGCACAACGGCCGACGCGGGCAGTCTGTTTCCGTTTTATGACAACGTTCAGACGGAGCAGGGCTCGTTTTTTGCCGTCCGCCCGCTGTATTCGCATACGGTGGTCGAGGAAGGTGAAATCCGGGATTATCTCTGGCCTCTGTATTCGCGCAAGGAGTTTAAGGAGGAGCAAACCTCCCGTGCGTTGATTTTCTGGTACACTCACAAATTTGATTCAAAGGACGAAAGTCCCCGTAAACGCAGCTGGCTGCTGCCGGTCTATTTCCAAGGGCGGGATACGAACGGCAAAGGCTACTTCGCACTTTTTCCTCTGGGCGGAACGATCCACGAGTTTCTAGGGCGAGACGAAATCGCTTTTGTACTTTTTCCGGTGTTTGGAAAAAGCCGCATCAATGACGTAAAGACGACCAGCGTGTTCTGGCCGATCTACTCGCATACCCGCGGTGCCGGCATTCAACGCGACCGCGTTTTTCCAATTGTTGGAAAGTCGGTGCTGGAAGGGAAATACGAGAAAAAGTTCGTTCTCTGGCCGTTCTGGACCTCCGCTGAGTATTTTTATCCGGGCGATTCAGGAACATCCTGGCTTTTGTTCCCGGTTTGCGGCCAATCCAAACTGGATAAGGAACGAACCCTCTGGGTAATTCCGCCCTTCTTCCGGTTTACGAAGGGCGAAGAGCAGGATCGCCTTTTCTGCCCGTGGCCTTTTATTCAGAAGATCGACAGCGAGCCGCACAGTAAATTTTACATCTGGCCGCTCTGGGGCGAAGACCGGTACGCCGCCGGATCGAGACACCGCACCTTTCTGTTCTGGCCGCTCCTTTGGTCCGAAAGGGAGGAGGAGCCCGGCTTGGTGAAAACCCGCCGCATGGCGGTGCCGGTTTTTTCCATCGAACGCAGTTTCCGGCATCAGGAAGGCTCTCCGGACGAAGAGCAGATCGAAGTTTCCAATTATTGGAGAATCTGGCCATTGATGAGTTGGCAGCGCGAAGGCGAAACGTCCCGTTTCCGGATGCTGGAACTCTGGCCGGTTAAAAACAGTCCGCCGCTTGAACGCAACTGGACACCGCTTTGGACACTGTATAAACGGACAAATACGGACGGAGTTGTCCGTAAAGATGTTCTGTGGTTCGCCTGGCACAGCGAGCGCGAACAGATCGCTGAGCGCAAGGAATGGTCTTTACTGAAGGGCCTGCTGGCGTATAAAAGAGACGCTGAAGCGCGGAGTGTGCGCTTTCTCTATTTTGTACATCTAGGAAAAGAAGAATGATTGCGCCGTTTAAAGAGATATACCGGTATATTGACTTGCCGAGGCGATCGTCCCGCCGTTTGGGACGGATCATCCTGCTGGCCTGCCATGATATGGGCAATGCACTGATCATGCTGGCCTCCGCAACGCTCTATATCCGTACGATTTGGAAGCCGCGTGCGCGCCGCGAAACGATGATGCAGCTTTATGTGACCGGCATCAAAAGTCTCGGAGTCATTACGGTTGTTGCGTTTTTTACCGGCATGATTCTCGCCCTGCAGACCGGACTTGAGCTGCGCCGGTTCGGGCAGGAGGTCAACATCGGCACAGCGGTTACGATTGTAATGATTCGCGAAATGGGCCCGTTTATGACCGGTCTGATTATCGCGGCCAGCGTCGGCTCAGCGATTGCCGCGCAACTCGGCACGATGACGGTGTCCGAAGAAATTTCGGCTCTCGAAGTGATGTCGATCAATCCCAACCGGTTTCTGGTTATGCCCCGGCTGGTGGCGCTGGCGATCATGATGCCGATTCTGACGGTCTACACAAATATCCTCGGCATCCTCGGCGGCGGAATTGTCGGGAATACGCAGCTGGGAGTGGCGTTTCAGGCCTATATTGACAACGCCACCCGCTACGCTGAAAACAAAGACCTCTATGTAGGGCTCTTTAAGGCGGTGGTGTTCGGCATTATTATCGCCACGGTCGCCTGTTACCAGGGGCTGACGACAACGGAAGGCGCGGTCGGTGTCGGGCGCGCCACGCGGCAGACCGTGATTATTTCATTCCTGATGATCCTGGTTGTCGGCTACATGATCACAAGGCTGTTTTACATATGATTACCTTCGACAAAGTCACCAAAAAGCTCGGCGGGAAAACCGTCCTCAACGAGGTCAGCTTTGAAGTACCGAAGGGCGAAACGTTTGTCATCGTCGGACTTTCCGGCGCTGGCAAGAGCGTTACGCTTAAGCACATGGTGCAGTTGATGCGTCCCGATAGTGGCACGATCCGAATCGGCGACGACATCATCAATGAAGCCCGTGGAGCCGGTCTTGAGCGTTTGCGCCGCCGTTTCGGCGTACTGTTTCAGGGCGCGGCCCTGCTGCAGTGGCTGTCTGTTTTTGAAAATGTGGCGTTGCCCCTTCGCGAGCATACAAAAATGAGCGAAGAGGAGATCGAAAAGACCGTCCGCGAAAAGCTGCGCCTGCTCAATATGGAAGACGCGATGGAGAAGTTCCCGTCCGACCTTTCCGGCGGGATGCAAAAGCGCGTCGGACTGGCCCGCGCCATTGTGATGAATCCGGAAATCATTCTCTACGACGAGCCGACCTCCGGTCTCGACCCGGTCACCTCGCGCCTGATTGATCAGCTGATCGAAAATCTGCGCAAAGAACTGGGGATTACCAGTGTTGTCGTCACCCACGACCTGCACAGTGCGCTGGCCATCGGAACGCGGATCATGATGATTGACGGCGGAACCATCGTCGAAAACGCCGTGCCTGAAGATTTTATTAACTCAACCAACGAAACAGTTCAACGGTTTCTCGAGGCCCAGTATATTACCCGCCGGGGCGCCTGGGAGAAAGGGATGGAGCAACATGTCTGATAAATATATCAAAGATCTCAGTATCGAAGTTCTTGTCGGCTTCTTTATGTTCATCATTTTAATCGCTCTGGGCGTTTTTACCATCGTCCTGAGCCGGCAGAATTTCTGGCAGAAAACGTATCCCTTAGCGGTAACGTTTGAGGAAGTCAGCGGTCTGCGCGACGGCGATAACGTCTTCCTGCATGGCACAAAAGTCGGCGTGGTGAAGGCGACGGCGCTGGAGAATAATAAAGTGGTCGTGAGCGCCGATCTCGACGTCCCGGTTCAGTTCCGTGAGGGGTACAAGGTTGAAGTGGTTGCTTCCTCGATGCTTGGCGGGAAACAGCTGAAAATTTTTGAAGGCCCTCAAGGAGCCTTGCCACTCCCCGAAAACGCCGCGATTGTCGGAACAACTCCGATTGATATTCTCGAGGAACTCGGAGCGACCGTGGCGAGTATTCGAAAAATAACCGATAAGATTTCTGCCGGCGAAGGCACTCTCGGCAAGCTCATTCATGACGACGCACTTTACAACAACCTGCGCGATGCCAGCGATAAGCTGGCAAAGGGCGAGGGAACCATCGGCAAACTGCTGAATGATGAAACGGTTTATAATGACCTGAAAGCAACCATGGCTAATCTGCAGGATGTCAGCGGTCGCCTGGCAAATGGAGAGGGCACACTGGGCAAGCTGCTGTCTAAAGACGACAAGCTCTATCAGGATCTCAGCGCTTCAATGACCAATCTCCGCACGATTACAGATAAAGTAGGGTCGGGAGAGGGCACTCTGGGCAAATTGATTAACGATGATCAGGTCTATACGGAAGCGCAAAAACTGCTCGGGGAACTGCGCGCGGCCATTGATGACATGCGCGAAACCTCGCCGGTGACCACGTTCAGCACCATTTTCTTCGGCGCATTTTAGACCGGCCATAAGACATTTCTTTTTAAAATAAAACAAGTTCTGGCTATTCGGGCTGAGAAATGGTTTTGTCATTCCTTCTGACAGGAGGAATGCCATGAGTAATCCAGACAGCGGCGGCAACGGGTATCCGGTTAGCGGATCGCAGGTTAAGCGTCCTCTTAAAATACGGATGTTTCAATACGCCTCACTGGTGCTCGCGGTCGCGGGTCTCGTTCTCCTCTATCTCTATTCGGTGAACCGCGACATTCCGGTCGTAAAAGCCGGTGACATCACGCCGACCATGAATTTCGCAACGGTTCGCATGATCGGCGTGGTTACGCGCGACGCCTACGTCTTCAAATCCGGCGGCGTGGTTTTCAATGTCAACGACGGCAGCGGCGAGATCGCCGTCATGGGCGGACGGGCGCAGGCCGACGCGCTGAAAGCGGACGGCAAACTCCCGCGCCGCGGCGACCGGGTTGAAGTGGCGGGCAGTCTCAGCGTTAGCGCGGATCAGGAGCCCAAGTTGCGATTGCAGTCGTCTGATCAGCTTGTTCTCAATCGTAAACGCGCGGCATCATCGTTTACCAAAACGGAGACCCGTCTCCGGCTGGCGGACATCACCGCCGACCGGGAAGGCCGTCAGGTCACGGTTGCCGGTACGCTTAAATCCGTTGATATACCCGGCCCCGGCTCAAAAGCTCCCTATGTTCTGACGCTCGAAGAAGACGGCGCGCAACTGGCGGTGATTTTCTGGGAAGATGTTTTCCAAGGGTTGGATGGAAAACTGCCCGTGCCCGGAAAACTTATTAGCGTCCGTGGACGGGTTGATGGCTGCAAAGACACCGTGCAACTCAAAGTTTGGGATGCGGGCGATCTGCGCGTTATGGAGACGGCGCAATGATTCTCACCGCAACAGCCGCGGTACTCGCCGGAACTGTGCTCTCCTGTTTTCTGGCCATTCTGCCCGGCCTGCACATCTACAACGTCATGGGACTCGCCGCCATGTTTCTTTATTCTCTGCATGGCGGCGGGCTGGCCGCCCTGCCGGAGGTTTACATTCCTTTCATGATCGGCCTTGTCACCGGCTGGTCTATCCTCAACACCATTCCATCTGTTCTGCTGGGCGCGCCGGATGAAAGCGCCATCTTTACCGTGCTGCCCGGTCAGAGATACTTGATGACCGGACGCGGCTACGAAGGAACCATGATGATCGGCGCGGGCAGTCTGATCGGAATCTTCATGCTCGTTTTTTTGATCGGCCCGGTCGCCCCGAAATATCTGCCGGTCGTCCGCTACGTGCTCAATCCGCACATGCACTGGATTCTATGGGTCATCATCACCTTCATCCTCATGACCGAATGGCCGAAGGGCGGCAACTGCGGCCCGGCCGGCTGGCGGAAGTTTTTTGATGCCTGGTCAACGCTCGGTGCTGGACTGCTCACCTTCTTTTTATCCGGACTGCTCGGTTTCCTGCTTCTCTACCGCCCGGCGGTTTCCATTGATAACGCCTTCCAGAACATCATGCCCGCCTTCGTCGGATTATTTGCCATTCCGTGGTGCCTGCTCAACGCCGTCAGCGGCGCGAAGGTTCCTGAGCAGTACGTGTGTGACACGCTCAACATCAACGGCGACCTGCTGCTTCGCAGCGGCATCGCGGGCGGCATCGGCGGCGGCTTCGCCGCTTTCTTCCCCGTCGTCACCGGCGGCATCGGCGGACTCCTCGCGGGCCACGCCACCGCTCAGCGTGACGAACGCGTCTTCATGATGTCGCAGGGAACCTCCAAAGTAATTTATTACGCCGGAGCACTCATGCTTTTCTTTGTGCCGGGACTTTATCTCACCCGCGGCGGCGGAGCCTGGATCATCAAAGGACTCTACACGCCGCACACGCGGGGCGACTACTACCTCGCACTCGGCTCCATTGCACTCTCCGGTGCCGTCTCCTTTCTGCTCCTGTCGCCGCTCGCCAAATGGACGCTCAAGCTAATTAAAAAAGTAGACTACCGCCTCATCTCGGTTTTCGCGCTCGGCATCATCAGCGCACTCGTCTTTTCAATCACCGGCTGGATCGGACTCTTCATCATGACGGTCTCCACCGGCATCGGGCTCATCCCGGTTCTGTTCGGTTCACGCCGCCTCAACTGCCTCGGTGTTTTGCTGCTGCCCATCGCCTGCAATATGTCCGGCATCGGCGAACCCATCGCCGCTTTTTTAGGGCTCTTATGAAAGGAATTGCCCATTTTATTTCCGGCGTAACGGTCGCCTCCTTCTGCCCGTGGGCGGTGGAAGCCGCGCAGAACGGCAATCCCGCGTTTTTCATCCTCGGTGCTGTTGCGGGAATCCTACCGGACACCATCGACTTCAAATTCTACCGCTTCTTCTATCCTTACGACGTTTCTGTTGAGCCGCATCCGGAAGAACTTAATCCGCAACCGATCGCGGACGGAGTCGCTGCCGCTGTTTCGGAAGCCGCCGCGACCGGCAAGCCTGTATGTGTCAAACTCGCCACCATCAAAATGGGGGGCGACAACTGGCGGCAGTACCGCGTAAAAATTGATCCTGAGGCTGGCGAAGTGCGCGTGCAGTTCGGCCCGGTCGTCAGCACGGGGCAGGCACCGCAGCCCGGCACGCTGCCCGCTGACCGTCCCGTCGGATCGGCGAAATTCTCTGCGCCCATTCTGCAAAGTTACGAGCCGGTTTATACCGTCGATATTTTTGACGGCCCCGGTTTCAAGTTAATCCGGAACGGGGCGGGGCAGGTTGAAATCGACTTTCTGCCGTGGCACCGCAACGGGTCGCATTCGCTCATCGTCGGCGCGTTTCTGGCAGGTATTGCCGCGCTCTGGACGTGGCAGGCGGGCGTTGTGGTGTTTGGCGCATATGTCATCCACATCGTCGAAGACCAGATGGGACACATGGGATCCAACCTGCTGTTTCCCTTCACCAGAAAACGTTCGCCGGGGCTCAAGCTGATGCGTTCCGGAGATGCGTTTCCAAACTTCGGATGCGTCTGGCTCTGCTGTCTGCTCATTTTCTGGAATATCTACGCCGCCATCCCAGACCCGCTCTATCACTTCAGCTTCATCCATTTCATCATGATCGCCATGGTCATTCCATTCGCGGTCTTCGGGGCCGTCCGCTGGCTGCTCATCCGCGCTGACAAGGGTTCGCCAGAAACCCTTTTCACAGAATGGAATGTTTGATTTACGCGGGGGTTGCGGGCAGACTCCGGCCTATGAAAAAACATATTCAGGCCTTCCTGTCGGAAAAAGATAATCGGCTCGTTCAGTTCATCAAATATGGAATGTGCGGGGTGACGGCATCGGTGGTAGACATCACCATCTTCTTCCTGCTCGCCTGGCTGGCCTTTCCGGCGCTGACCGAAAGCGACCCGTTCACCAAACTGCTCGGCACCCTTCACTTCGATGTTCGCACGGTTTCCGAATCGCTTCGCCTGCGGAACTATTGGATTGATAAAACCGCCGCCTTTATTTTTTCCAACTTTACCGCCTACATCCTCAACGTCCTGTTCGTCTTCAAAGCCGGAAAACATAAACGGCATCACGAACTGATGCTCTTCTACGCCGTTTCGCTGATCTCATTCGTCTTCGGAACTACGGCGGGCGATCTGCTCATCCGCTTCGGCGGACTCGACACCACCTATTCCTATGTCGCAGCCGCAATCTCCGCGCTCCTCATCAACTACACCGGCCGCAAGTTTTTCATCTTCCATGGATGAGTATTCTTAGACAGGATAACTGGATTCCCGGGATTTATCCGATCCGGTTTATCCTGTAATCCTGTCCAAAATTCTTAGCGCACAGCTCGTTTTATTTAGCGAACCCCAGTTTTCCAATCCCTGGAAGTCGATCCAGGTGAAGAGGCCGGTTTCTGCGCCGAGAGTGGCGGGGGTGTTGAGAACAATTCCATCCAGATTCTTTGAGACCAGCTTCTCGCGGGCTTTGACTTCGCCGTCGTGCGTCTGGAGCGCAAAGCCGATGGCGATTTGATCTTTCCGTTTAGTCGCGCAGAGCGTGGCGGCGATATCGGGTGTTGGCTTCAGTTCGATCGTCAAATTCGTTCCAATCTCCCGGCTTCGCCCAGAGGCTTCGCCGCGGCACGTCGGAATCTTTTCAGCCGATTTTTCCAAGGGTTGAAAGTCGGCGACGGCTGCGGCGAAGATAATCAGGTCGGCGGACGGAAATTTTTCCCGTGCGGCGGCCAGCATTTCTTCAGCTGATGTCACGCGGGTGATGTGTGCGTTAGCGGGCAGGTTTCCATCGGGAACCGGGCCGGAGATGAATTCTACGTCCATGTCGCGCCGGAGAGCCTCTTCGGCGAGCGCCTTGCCCATTTTGCCGGAGCTGGCGTTGCCGATGAAGCGGACCGGATCGAAGTATTCGTGCGTCGGCCCCGATAGGATTAAAACTTTTTTATTTCCGCTCATGATGCCCGGAGAATTTTTACAAAATCATTAACGACAAAATCATGGGAGGGAGACTTTTGATTCGAGTTCCAAAAAATGATTTTGTCATCCATGATTTTGTGAAGATTTTTTATTGAAGCGCAGTTTGAATGGCTTCCTGAATGGTTTCAGGAGAGCTCATGCGTCCGGTGCCTTCGGTGCCGCAGGCCATGAGGCCGGATTCGGGACCGATGCGCTGCCAGCCGCGTTTTTCCAAGGTTTGGACGTTTTCCTGCACGACGGGGTTATCCCACATCTGCGTGTTCATGGCGGGGCAGAAAATTTTGACGCATTTTTTGCCGAGCGAGAGCGCGCTGGCGGAGACGATGTCGTCGCCGAAGCCGTAAGCCAGTTTTGCAATGATGTCGGCGGTGGCGGGCAGGACGGCGAAAAGATCGGCTTCAGTGGCGGGGTAAAGGTGCGGGTAGAGCTGGCCTTTGTCGGAAGTCGGATGCGCCGGGAAGAGTTCTGTGCGCACTTCCTTCTGCGACAGCGCGGCGAAAGTCAGCGGCGTGACGAACTGACAGGCGGCAGGGGTCATCGCAACCTGTACATCGTGTCCAGCCTGCTTAAGCGCACTGACGACACCGGCCGCCTTGTACGCTGCGATTCCTCCTGTCACTCCTATGAGAATTTTTTTCATCAGACGGAGAGAACTTCTTTTTCTTTGGCTGCGAGCATGTCGTCCATTTTCTTAATATGGGCGTCGGTCAGCTTCTGGACTTCTGCGAGGCTTTCATCGCGGTCATCCTCGGTAATCGTGCTGTTTTTCTGGAGTGCTTTGAGCAGTTCGTTGGCATCCCGACGGACATTGCGGGTGGCGATGCGCTGCTCTTCGGTGGCTCGGGAGGCGACTTTGGCTAAATCTTTACGGCGCTGTTCGCTCAATTCCGGGATCGGCACGCGGATGAGGCGTCCGTCGTTGATTGGTGTAATTCCGATGTTGGCGGCGCTGATGGCTTTTTCGATATTGCCGAGCGACGAGGGATCGAACGGGCTGATGACCAGCAGGCGCGGTTCGGGGGTGGAGATGTTGGCGATATCGCGCAGGCGGGTCGCCGTGCCGTAGTATTCAACGGTAATATTTTCAACCAGACTCGGGCTGGCTTTGCCGGTGCGCAGACCGCTCAGTTCGTGATGGAGAAACTCCACGCATTTATCCATTTTCTCTTCGGCGGCCAGCAATACGTCTACGCTCGATTCCATGAGGATCTCCTTAAATTTTAATGTCCCACCAAGGTTCCTGCATCTTCGCCGCGGAAGACCCGCAGCATTTCGCCTTCCTTGAAGAAGTTGAACACGACGATCGGGATATCGTTTTCCATACAAAGCGAGAAGGCGGCGGCATCCATGATTTTGAGCCGCTTATGAAGCGCGTCGCTGTAAGAGATTTTGTCGAAGCGGGTGGCGGTTTTGTCTTTCATCGGGTCGGCGGTGTAGATGCCGTCCACTTTGGTGGCTTTCATCAGCACGTCGGCGCCGATTTCGGAGGCGCGCAGGGCGGCGGCACTGTCGGTGGTGAAGTAGGGGTTGCCGGTGCCTGCGCCGAAAATGACGACGCGGCCTTTTTCGAGGTGGCGCATGGCTTTGCGGCGGATGAAGGGTTCGGCGACGGCGGGCATGCTGATCGCGGTCATGACGCGCGTCTGGATGCCGACGTTTTCGAGAGCGGATTGCAGGGCCAGCGAGTTGATCACGGTGGCAAGCATCCCCATGGAGTCTCCGGTGGTACGGTCGGTTCCGCCCGCTTCACCGGCGAGACCGCGGAAGATGTTGCCGCCACCGACGACGACAGCGATTTCCGCCCCGGCTTCGATGAGTTCTTTAAATTGCCGCCCGATGGAGGCGAGGATGGCGGGGTCGATGCTGAGCCCTTGTTCTTTGTTCTGGAGTGCTTCGCCGCTGAGCTTGAGCAGAATGCGCTTATACTTCATAAAAAGGTTCCTCTCGAATGCTGTCGCGAACCATAAGGAATTCCCGCACCGGTGTAAATTTCCAAACAGTGGAAAAAAACAGACAATGAACCTCGATATAGTTATCCGCAGGGTTTAATCCTCTTTTTCAGTTTGGCAATCATTACCGCATCAACCAGTGCGGAGGGCAGGGCGCGGCGGACGAAGGCTCCGAAATGGGCGACGGCGGTGACGCGATAACGAATCTTCGGGCGCGAACTTTCCA
>JFJP01038893.1_pt1 | contig 15244 bp, 12 predicted proteins | sample 431651 | NCBI WGS metagenome assembly JFJP01 (sample SAMN02602958, study PRJNA72255) | Microbial mat metagenome, whole genome shotgun sequencing project. | biome: fresh water; feature: sink hole; material: water; isolation source: purple microbial (photo- and chemosynthetic) mats found in...
GAGGGATCTCCTTATAATAGCAGGATTATAATAGAAAAGATGTGTATAAAGATTAGTTCATAAGGAGGGGATACTTTTTTATGCAGTTTCTCATTCATCTCCAAACCTTAGGTTGATGGCTATGCCCTTAATCCTTCCCCATTTATTTAAAATTTTCCTTCAGAAAATATTTTTCAGAAAATAATACCTGAATCTCCCCATGAAATCTTTAAAATCACCAAAAGTGTTGCAAAAATCATCAAGTGTAGAAAAAATACACACTTGTTCTAATACCCTTAGTAATCGTATTGTTAGGGACATAAAAAATATACAGTGTATATAAATTCAACACTATTATATTTTAAATATACTTCCAGTACTTAGTTAAGTATCAGAATAACAGATACATAGGAGGCTATAATTTATTTGGCACCATTGTTGGAATCCTCAATTTCAGACATAAAAATATGTTCTGAAAGCGTTGATTTTGAAAATGGATAACAAATAACTATAGCAATGAAACGAGCAATCATCTTTTTAACATGCTTATTAATAGCTGGATACAGCTGTTTAGCCGGAAATACACCGGTAAATGAGAGCAGAACTCTGCAATCAGACTCAATAGTGGTACTGACTACCCCTGATTTGTATAATATCTCAACAAAGTGGGCTGCTGAGTACAACAAATTAAACTCCGGTGCAAAAATCAGTGTTATTTCAGTTACTGATGATGGTTTGGTTGAGACCCTTTCAGATAAAGGAAAAATTGGTTTTATATCTGATGAGGGTTCTTCTGTTCTTAAAGAAGAGTCATTTTCGAAGCTTGTTGTTGGCAGAGATATTCTGGTTCCTGTGATAAATTCTAATAATCCCTTTCTTAAAGAGATAGATATTAAAGGTATATCGCCGGAAAATCTGCTATTGTATTTAAGCAGTAGGGATGGGAGGAAATGGGGAACACTAATCGGGGGGACACAAAGTGCGGCTGCAAATTTCTATTATGTTGATGATAAGTTAATTTCTGAAGGAATAGCCGGGTTTATTGGGAAACCGGAATTGGAGATTGATGGTATTAAAAAAGAAAACAGCACTGAACTACTGGCAGCAATTCAGAAGGATCCTTATGGTATTGGATTCTGCAAAATGGTAAATGTTATTGATTTTCAAAATCAGGCACTGAGTGAAAACATTAGTCTGATGCCGATCGACAGGAATAATAATGGAGTATTGGATTACAATGAAAATATCTATAGCGATTTAAACAATTTTTCAAGAGGTGTATGGATAGGAAAATACCCACGGTCATTATTCAGTAATATATACTCTGTTACCTTAAAAGAGCCCGGAAGTGAAGATGAGTCAGCATTTCTGAAATGGGTATTAAACGAAGGGCAGGCGTTTCTTTATTCAAACGGATACTCAGATCTGTTGATTAGTGAAAGGGCCGGTAATACCGTTAAATTGTATGAAGCACAGGTTAATGCAGGAGCAAATGCTGAGAATAAATCTGTTTTTGGAACAATTCTGATTTTTGCCCTCTGCCTGGTCCTTGCAGGCTTTCTGGCCGATTCTGCAATCAGGTATTTCAGACGAGAAAAAGCAGTGCCGGCCACATCAGCTTCAGTACTTAATCCTGTGCTCAATACTAACGGATTAAGTGTTCCCGGGGGTATACTTTTTGACAAGACTCATACATGGGCATTTATGGAACAAAACGGATATGTTAAAGTAGGAGTTGATGATTTCCTTCAGCATATTACAGGAACTATTACCCGGATCAAAATGAAAAATGAAGGTGATAAGGTAAAGAAAGGCGAACAGATTCTGTCGATAATACAGAACGGAAAGCAACTAAACCTGTATGCTCCGATTTCGGGAATTATAAGAGAGACAAATACCCTTCTTGATTCAAATGGATCAATAGTTAATACATCACCGTATAACGAAGGATGGGTATATAGAATGGAACCTACAAACTGGCACAGGGAGAATCAGCTGTTGTTCATGGCGGAAAAACATAAGGAATTTATAAAAAATGAATTCTCAAGAATGAAGGATTTTTTAGCTGCTGCTCTTGGAACAGACAAAGAAATGTATGCCCAGGTTATACTTCAGGATGGCGGTGAGCTTGTGGATAACACGCTCTCGAATCTTGGACCTGAAATGTGGGAAGAGTTTCAGTCGAAATTTATCGACCCCTCAAGACAGATTTGGTTTCATGAGTTATTTTAAAATCTTTAAACTATAAATATTATGGCTCTGAACAGAAAAGACTTTTTTAAAGTAATAGGCGTTACAGGTGCTACACTGGCTCTTGGAAAAAAAGCCAGTGCAGCACCCAAGGATGAAGATGCTAAGGAATTCTATGGAATTCTTTATGACTCAACCAGATGTGCTGGCTGCCAGACATGTGAATCAGCATGTGCCGAGGCAAACGGGTTACCAGCACCTACTGCAACTATCGAGGCTGGTGTTATCAGAAATACTGATGAGGTGCACCGGACTGTCGTTAATGCATTCAATTCAAGTAAAGGTGAAGCCTATCTGAAAAAGCAATGTATGCATTGCAACGAACCGGCCTGTACTGCTGCTTGTCTTACCCAGGCAATGTATAAAACAAAGGAGGGAGCTGTAATCTGGAGAGGAGATAAGTGCATGGGTTGTCGTTATTGCATGGTTTCCTGCCCGTTTGATGTCCCGAAATTTGAATATCACAGCGCAAATCCGAAAATAGAAAAATGCAATATGTGCTTCGAAAGAACAAAGGAGGGAAAACTACCTGCATGTGTTGAGAATTGCCCCGCGGAAGCATTAATATATGGCACCAGACGGGATTTGATTAAAGAAGCACGAAAAAGGATTGTTGAGAATCCCGGACAGTATGTCGATCATATCTATGGAGAACATGAAGCAGGTGGAACAGGTTTTCTATATCTCTCAGCTGTCCCCTTCGAAGAGCTTGGGCTGAATACTTCCATTCAGAAGGAGTCTTATCCATCGTTATCAAAGGGATTTCTGTACAGCGTCCCAACAATATTTGTTCTTTGGCCGGCCATATTGCTGGGTATACGTGAATCAACCAAAAATAATCACCTCAAATCTGATGAGAATGAATAGTCAAAACTACACTATTGCTAAAGACAACGATGGTAAATCCATCTGGAAATTCCTTGCAGGTGAAATGAAACCCAGAGGGAGTTTCCTCACACCTTTTAATATAATATCAATTCCGATAATGATACTGGGACTGGTGTTGATCGTAATCCGTTTCTGGAAAGGACTTGGTGCTGTAACAAACCTGACACAGGAGGTACCATGGGGGTTGTGGATTGGATTTGATGTTGTTACCGGCGTTGCATTTGCGGGAGGTGCTTATGTTCTGACATTCATGGTATATATTCTGAATATGCAGAAATATCATTCAATTGTCAGGATCACAGTGCTTAACGGTTTTCTGGCATATGTATTCTATGCAGGAGCACTCCTTCTCGATCTGGGAAGGCCATGGAATGTTATTAACCCGATTATTGGAAACAGTTTTGGAACCAGTTCTGTATTGTTCCTGGTAGCCTGGCACTTCCTGCTTTACATGATAGCTCAGCTCATTGAGTTTTCTCCGGCAGTGGCAGAATGGCTGGGGGCAAAGAAAGCAAGAAAAATACTCTCGGGAATGACTGTTGCAGCTGTCATCTTTGGTATTACACTTTCAACTTTGCACCAGTCGGGTCTGGGAGCTTTATACCTGATGGCTAAAGACAAAATACATCCTCTATGGTACAATGAATTTATTCCTGTTATGTTTTTTGTTTCCAGCATATTTGCCGGGCTCTCTATGGTAATCTTTGAAGGATCAATAAGTCACAGGGTCTTTTTCAATCAGATAAGCGAGAAAAACCATAAATCACACAACAGTATTTTAATAGGATTGTCGAAGATCTGCGCAGTTGCGATGTTCGCTTATTTTTTTCTGCAGGTACTTGTATTTGTGCATGGTAAGCACTGGGACCTCTTGTCAACTCCAATGGGTTACTGGTACCTGCTCGAAATGTTCGGTTTTGTAATGCTTCCGATGCTGCTGTTTTTCCTCAGTTACAGAAGGAACAGTATTAATCTGGTTAAAGTGGCAGCAATACTTACAATGCTTGGTGTAATACTTAACAGACTGAATGTGACGGTTATCGGTTTCAAATGGGATGCGGCAATACGTTATATTCCAACCTGGATGGAACTGGTTGTTACTCTGGCAGTTATATTTACCGAGATTTGGATTTTCAGATGGGTAGTCAACCGTATGCCGGTTCTGAGGGAATCACCTTCGTGGGTAAATGATAAACATTAATATAAACAGGTCCGGGTATTGCTAATTGCTCAGACACAAAACATAATAAAATGGACGGATTCAGCTACAATAACATATTTGAGACAAAAGGAATTGAATATCTGATAATAATCACATTCCTTATATTAATAATTCCTTTCTGGATGCTTATAAATAAAAAGTCCGGAGTTAAAGTGCATATTAAGAAAGCACTCGGGGTACTTACTGCAGGTATCCTTAGAATTCCTAAGGGACTATTTTACAGCAGTAACCATACGTGGGCACATTTGCAAAAATCGGGTAATGCCCTGGTTGGTCTCGATGATTTTCTGCTTCATATCACCGGCGAGGTCAGATTCAGGAACCTCAGAGTCTGCGGCGATTATATTCAGAAAGGAGAAATTATGGCAGAAGTTATACAGAATGATAAAACCCTGAAAATTGCATCTCCTTTATCAGGTGAAATTGTTGACCGGAATTCATTGCTGGATGAAAATCCCGGGATCCTGAATGAGGATCCATATGGCAGCGGCTGGGTTTACACTATTAAACCAGCCAACTGGAAAAATGAAACAAGTACTTACTTTATGGCTGATGAGGCAGTTGCCTGGTCTAAGAATGAACTGATAAGATTTAAAGATTTCATGGCAGATTCTATTAAAAAATACAGCCCTGAAACATCGATGGTAATTTTGCAGGATGGCGGCGAATTATGTGACAGGCCACTTTCAGAACTACCTGATCCTGTATGGCAGGATTTCCAAAAATCTTTTTTAAATTAGAACTTTGGAAATATGAACTAATCACAGGCTTAAAATGGGTTTGTCAGATAACAGAACACCCAAAGAGAATAAGTTAAAATCAGTACTTGTTAAGTATCTTAGGTTTCGCTCTTCGATTTACAGCAGGGTAGTCTATATCATAACTGTATCATCTGTTATTCTGTTTGTCTCATTTGGTATAATATTCAGATCAGTATACGAACAGAATCTCAATACTGTTATCCGTCAGAACGGGAACAATGTTGGCTCTATTGTTGAAGGATCTCTGTATCATTCCATGCTTGAGAATGATAAAAGCACACTTCAGAGTACTCTTGACATAATTAACACTATGTCGGGGATCGACGATGTGAACATGTACGATTCAAAAGATAGTCTCGTATATTCCTCGTTCTCATCCGACGTTGCCAATCATACCGATCCCAACTGTAAAAGCTGTCACCCCGATATCCAGTCGATGTTTCCGAGGAATGAAAAATCTTACAGGATAATCGACCTGGATAGTGAGTGCAGTATGAATAAAAATGATAATAGTCAGCGGCATCTGTTAATTAGGTCCCCGATTCTGAATGAAAAATCGTGTTATACCGCTTCATGTCACGCCCATCCACAGAGCGATGTTGTTCTGGGATCATTAATTATCAAGCTTCCCCTTTCCGATCTCGATGAGGCTGTGGCAAGATCGTCTGCAAAATTTTATTTGCTTGCAACAATAATAACTATCCTTCTCGTCTTCTCACTGATCTTGTTTACAAGAAAAAATATCAAGGATCCTTTGAACGAGATAATCAAAGCCAGTGTGGCCGTATCCAATGGTAACAAGAATACCAGGCTTGAAATAAAACCTACCCAGCTTGACGATATGAGAATGGTTTCGCTGGCATTTAATAATATGCTGGATAATCTTCAGTCAGCTACCGAAGAGCTACAGAACTGGTCGCAACAACTTGAATATAAGGTACAGAAAAAATCGGAAGAACTGGGAGCTGCCCAGAATGAGTTAATACACATTGAACGTATTGCTTCGCTTGGCAAGCTTTCATCTTCAGTAGCTCACGAGATAAATAATCCACTTTCAGGTATCCTGGTATATACAAAGCTCATATACAAACAATTGAGCGACCCTGAGCTTTATGCTTCCAAAAGAGAATCGATGTTAAAACATCTGAAACTCATTGAAAATGAGACCAAACGTTGTGGTGAAATAGTAAAAGGGCTTCTCGATTTTTCGAGAAAGGAGCAGGAGGATTTTGAGTCAAAGCATCTGCATAAAATATTGCAGGAGACATATGACCTGATGACGCATCCGATAAAGATCGCCAACATTAACTTCTTAACAAGTTTCACAGCAAAATCAGACCTCATATTCTGCAGTCCTAACCAGATAAAGCAGGCTTGTGTTGCAATCCTTGTCAATGCCTCGGAAGCTGTTCTTGAAAATGGGGAGATAATAATTTCAACAAGTAATCCCGATAGTGATACCATTAAAATAGATATTTCAGACAACGGAATAGGTATTCCTGAGGATGATATTCCACACATTTTTGAACCATTCTTTTCTACAAAGCAGGATACTTCAGGCATAGGACTGGGACTTGCAATTGTACACGGCATTGTTAAGAGCCATAATGGCACTATCGGGGTTAAATCTGAACTTGCCAGGGGAACCACTATATCCATAACACTTCCTGTAATAAGGACTTAAGAAGATTTAGCTATGACAAAAAAGATTTCGATATTAATTGTTGACGATGAGGAATCTGTGAGAGATTCATTGTTCAACTGGTTCATAGAAGACGGATATCATGTGGCAGTTGCTGAAAATGCAAACATAGCCCTCTCTAAGCTTGAATCCGAGAGTTTTGATATCATCCTTGCCGACATCAAGATGCCTGGTATGGATGGACTGGAGATGCTCCGACGGATTAAAATCCTGAAATCAGAGTCAATAGTAATTGTTATGACTGCTTTTGCAACTGTTGATACTGCAGTTCAGGCACTTAAAGACGGAGCATTTGATTACGTAACAAAACCATTCGATCCTGATGACCTGTCACATCTTATAAGAAATGCCTCTAAACAGATAACATTGTCTGAAGAGAATGAAAACCTTCGTACAAAAGTCCTCTCACTCGAGAATGTTGAAGATCTGATTGGTGAAAGTGAGCCCATGAGAAGGGTTCTTAAGGATATTGAGAACGTTGCACAATCTAATTCTTCAGTTGTTATTACCGGAGAGAGCGGTACTGGTAAGGAGCTGGTAGCAAAGGCTATACATTCTAATTCATCCCGTAAGTTCTTTCCCCTGGTAAGTGTTCATTGCGGGGCATTAACTGAAAGTTTGCTTGAGAGCGAACTTTTCGGACACGAGAAAGGGGCGTTTACAGGCGCTATGTATAACCGTAAAGGGCGGTTCGAGATGGCTGATAACGGCACAATATTTCTTGATGAGATTGCGACGATATCGATGAAAATGCAGATTGATCTTCTGCGTGTTCTTGAGACCAAAAAATTTACCAGGGTAGGAGGTAACAAAGAGATCTCATCCGATTTCAGGGTCATATGTGCCACAAACAGAGATCTGAAAAGTATGGTCGAAAAGGGATTATTCAGGGAGGACCTTTTCTACCGTCTTAATGTGGTAAATATTTTTGTACCCCCTTTACGTGAGAGAATTGAAGACATCCCTTTACTTGTTGATTATTTTATCAGAAAGTATTGCCTGTCAATGAATAAGCCTCCATTAACAATCGATTCCTCCGCATTAAAAAGACTGGAGGAATTTAATTTCCCGGGCAATGTGAGAGAGCTTGAGAATATGATCGAAAGAGCAATAGTTGTAGGTAACGGGAAGAAGATCACACTGAAAGACCTTCCGCTTGAAAAAACAATGATAACGAGCTCGGTCGAGAGTCTTGATGACCTGGAGAAATCACATATTTTTCAGATACTGAATAAATACAGCTGGAACATCTCCAGGGCAGCAAAAGCCCTGAAGGTTGACCGGGTAACGCTCTATAATAAAATCAGCAAGTACGGATTAAAGCCTAAAGAATAGTAATAGCCGATACTCTGAATTCTTAAATGGATCTGCAAAATATAACATTGATCACATTCGGCTATTTCGAGGAAAAACTTCTTGAGAATATTGCCGCTAAAGTAACTCACGAATTGCACTACCCTGTAGTTATTAAGGAGGGCCATATTGATATTACGGAGTTTTACGATCCGGGACGCCGGCAATACAATGGCAACAAGCTGCTTAAGGAAGTTGATTCTGTGTATTCTTCTGATTCCTGCAAGACTATTGGATTATTCAATGTCGATCTTTTTATTCCTATTCTTACATATATTTTTGGACAGGCATTTCTTTCGGGCCGGACAGGAATAGCCTCATTATACCGGTTTAGTAATGAACGCTATGGAATGGGTGCCGATCATAAACTGGCTGCTGACCGTTTCAGAAAAGAAATTATCCATGAACTGGGCCATACTTTAGGACTAATACATTGTCATGTTTCGACCTGTGTTATGCGATCGAGCACTTATGTTGAGGACATTGACCTAAAAGGTGACAGCCTCTGTAATAAATGCAGGAGTGAGGTGAGCAATAACCGATTATCCTGAATTTTGTTGGTAAAATAATCAAATTGTACTAATTTTAACTTCTCTAAAAATATCTGATCTTCTTTGCATGGATCTAACCCGCCGTATTCGAGACAAAATGATGAAAGAACGCCTTATGTTTGTTTACAGGGGCGTTGTAACTACAGAAAACTCAGTCCCGTTGCTTATGCTTCTGGAGAAAGAGATGGAGAATTCAGAATTTGGATTCGTGGGCAGAAAACGGCTTTTCATGTTTGTACTTGAAAGTCTGCAGAATGTTTCAAGACACAGTACTCAGAACCAGCACGCCGACATGTCACTTGTTGTCTATTCAAAGTCGGGAAATGGATATACCGTTACCACCGGAAATGTGCTGCCGACATCTGCCATAAAAGATCTCCGGCTTAGACTCGATGAGATCAATAACCTTGAGACCAAAGAGATAAGAAACGTTTACAGACAGATGCTCAGTACCTCTGAATTCAGCAGCAAAGGGGGTGCCGGGCTGGGGCTTATAGAAATGGCTAAGAAGACAGGTAATAAGCTTGACTACGACTTTGTTAAACTTGATAAAGATTACTCGTATTTTATTCTGAGCAAAACTGTCGATTCAGGTGGTATAGGATCGCATTTCGGCACAGATGAAAAACCATTTCATGGTAAGTCTGTCTCGCAGCTTGAAAGACTGATGGCTGAGAACAGTGTTTACCTTATCTGGTCGGGGCATATCTCCCCTGATGTTGGAAAAGAGGTACTCTCCTTTACAGAGACAAAACTATCTGAAGATGACGTTGAGTCAAATCTTAAAAAAAGAGTCTTCAGTATTCTTGTTGAGATACTCGAAAATGTAGCCAAGTATAGTCCCGGAAGAGAACCTGAAGAGGAATTTGGTATGCCGGTAGCAATGATCAGGCTTATTGATAAGGTATTCTCACTCACAACAGGTAACCTGATACTTAATGATAAGGTTGAACACCTTAAGGAGAAACTCGATACTATAAATAAGTACGATAAGATTGGCCTGAAAGAACTCTTCAGAAAATCTCTCTCAGGTCAGACTATAACCACTGATAGTACCGGAAACATGGGCCTTATAGATATGGCCAGGAAATCGGGCAGCAAGCTGATATATCAGTTCGAAAAAGTTAACGACACCTATTCTTATTATACTCTTACTGTAAAGGTTGAAGACAGGGCAGATTAGTCCAGAAGCCTGAAGGAAAGTTTATTTTTATCCCATTCTGCATAACTTCCGTTTCGTATCCAGTCACCCAGGAATACAATTTCAACGCCTTCCTGAAGTTTATAGCTCATTGCCAGATGTCTGTGACCGAATATGAAATAATCGACTTTTTCAGTTTGAAGGACGCTCTTTGCATACCTGATAAGGTCCTCCTTATCTTCACCAAGAAACTCTTTAGTAATTCCTTTTCCCAGCCTTGAGCTGAGCGACCAGCTGTGTCCGATACCCATACCTATTGATGGGTGAAGGGCAGAATACATAGCCCTAAGTGGTTTATTGCGGAAAATAGCGAGGAGTATTTTATAACCCTTATCCTTTGTTCCAAGACCCTCTCCGTGAGCGAGATGGATCTTTTTTCCATCAAAGACTTTCGTAACAGGAGAAGTATGCACTGTTACACCGCACTCATTTACCAGGTAATCGCCTACCCACATATCATGATTCCCTGTAAAAAAATGAACTGGTATACCTGAATCGGTTATAGATGATATTGTACCAAGAAACCTGGTAAATCCTTTTGGGACAACCAGTTTATATTCCCACCAGAAGTCAAAAATGTCGCCAAGAAGGTAGATCTCTTTAGCATCAGGGGAGATTGTATTTAACCACTTTACCACTCTCTTTTCTCTCTCGAGAGGAGGTGCTCCGGCGGGTAAACCCAGGTGAAAGTCTGAAGCAAAATATATTTTTCCGTTATCGGTCAAATTATTCCCTGTTAATTTAACAACTGATCTAGTTTTATCTGCAGTGATTTGCCATGAAGGTTTGTTCCGATTATCTTTCCTTCTTTGTCGAAAAGATAGTTTGTAGGCACTGCTTTTACATTAAACAGAACGACATTAACCGGATTTGCCGGATCGTCTTCCCTGGTACTGATCCAGGGTAATTCATCAAATTTGACCGCGGATTTCCAGGCATTTTCATCTTCATCGATGTTTATCTGGTAGATCTCAAACCCTTTATTTTTATACAACTTATAGTATTGTTTCAGCTGAAGGTTTTCGCTGATACTCTCCTGAGATCTTATCGACCAGAAAGTTAAAAGGACATATTTGCCTTTCAGGGATGAGAGAGCTATCCTTTTTCCATCGGTATTTTTCAGATTCGGATCTAGTTTTGTCGGGGGGAGATCTTTTGCAATCTGTTCCAGCTTGCTGACATACATATTATTCATCTCCTTCGAAAAGTCCCTTGCCAGTGCCTGAACATGTTTGGAGTTAGGATAATGCAAAGAAAGAGAATCAGTTACGATTTTCATAAACTGCAGATCTTTTGGATCATAAAGGACATAGGCATCAGGACTAAACCTCTGGTACACGGCTTTAATAGAAGCTAGGGAACCTGTATTTTTAATGATGAAATCAATATTTTTCATCCTTTGTTCCATCAAAACTTTATTATACTTCTCCTCAAGGATAGGTCCGGCAACATCGAATCCAGGCTCTTTGGATGCTTTTGCATATACTGTACTAAGTGAGTCAAGTTTTCTCTTTGTATCTGCCAGGTTATTGTCGAGAAACTGAAGTTTTTCTGAACCGGCTGATCCGGAGACAGTGTATTTCTCAAACAGATTCTTCCCGTCAAATTGAAGATTTATTTTTTCACCCGGTTCTGCAAGAATAGTAATAAAGTCAGTTTCAGAAAAACCAATCTGATAAAAATCTGCATCAGATGCTTTAACCCTGAATTTGAATTCTCCTTTACTGTTTATCTTTGCAGAGTCGATGAAAACAAGGTTGTCAACTTCAAGCCTGTTTAAATAGATCTGCTTTTTTGTATCCCCTTTGATAACTCCTGTTACAGAGAATTTTGACTTTTCCTGACATGATGAAAAAATGATAATTAAGGTCAGGAGAAATAGAATCCTTTTCATTAAAGTTAGTTTTACCGTTTTATGCTTTCAAATATTACTGATTGAAGATCTCTGCAAGCTTTTCCTGTAATTTCTCTCCCCTGAGGTTTGATGCTATTATTTTGCCGTCTTTATCAAGCAGGAGATTTGAAGGAATGGATTCAATTTTATAAAGCGGAACAACTACCGAATTCCAGTATTGAATATCGCTTACATGGATCCATCTTTCCAGCTTGTCATCTTTTATACCCTTCATCCATGCCTCTTTGGTTTTGTCGAGAGATACCTGATATATCTCAAAACCTTTTTTGTGATAAAGATCGTAAGCTTTCACAAGGTTCGGGTTTTCCATTCTGCAAGGACCGCACCATGCTGCCCAGAAATCAAGAAGTACTATTGATCCTCTTGTTGAAGAAAGTTTAATTGTATCTCCGTTTGGTGTCGGAAGTGTTATCTCAGGTGCTTCGGCTCCGCCACCTGTAACAGGAGCAGCTTTTATATTGGCTGGCATACCCGCAATAAATTCTTTTACCTGAGAATGGAGCATCGTAACTGGCTCGTATTCAGGGTACATGCTGAATAGAGAAGAGTCAACTTTAATGAAATATTTCATGTCCTCGCTGGGGTTGAGCACATAAACATTTGGTGCTACCTGCTGGTATAAAGCGATGAGGCAGACCAATGATGCGATATTCTGGTCGATATAGTTTTTGGTGTAAACGTTGATCTCTGTAAGATATATATTGGCAAGACTGTCGAGAGATTCAATAATTTTTGGCAGCTGCGGATTTTCAGCATTCTGCATATAGATGTTATTGAGACCGGTCAGTTTATTGATTGTCTTTCTGAGATTTACATTGTATTCCGCCATCAATTCAGTCCCTTTTGAGCCGGTTACTGTCTTTGGAAAATTCAATGAATCATATTTTGCTTCTATAGACACTTTTTCACCCGGTTCAACAAGCATTGTCAGGAAGTTTTCATCACTGACTTTAATAAGATAAAATGCAGGATTTTTAATATCTATTTTAAAATCAAAAGTGCCTTTGTCTGAGATCACCACTGAATCAACAGTTTCGAGATTATTTGCTTTCAACTCATCAAGAAATACATACGAACCTTTAACCGGATTTGTAAGTGACCCGGAGATCTGAACCGAATTGTTTTTACATCCCGCAAATAAGATGACCGCAAATAAGAAAAGAAATAGCTTTCTGTACATTAATTAAAGTGTTAATTGATAATTATTTTAATAATTTGAAGTGCAAAGTTATTCTTTTTTTTATCCGGCACTACTTTTATGAAATTTTATTACTTTTCTTTGCCACATTTCCTGTTGTTTGCAAACTTCAGGAATAATTGTTATCTTACATAGAATTTTTTGAATAAAACAAATTGTAACTATATGAGTTATATTAAGTTCGAGAAAAGTCAGGTAGTTAATCTTGAATATTCTTTAGCCAGAGAGGTGATAAGGACTAACAGAGCCGGCTCATATTCTTCTACTACCATTGTTGGCTGTAACACGCGAAAATATCATGGATTGCTGGTTTGTCCTGTAGATGAGCTTGGGGGAGAGAGATTTGTTCTTCTTTCTTCACTTGATATCACTGTTGTTAACAATGATAAAAGCTTCAATACCGGGATCAGAAAGTACAAAGGTGATTATTTCAACCCGAAAGGACATAAGTACATAGAGGATTACAATGCTGATAATATCCCGTCAAGAGTATACAGGGTAGGAGGGGTAATTATTAAACAGGAACGACTTCTTGTTCATTATGAGGAGCAGTTTCTTCTCAGAATTACTGTTCTTGAAGCTTCAGAGCCAATGGTGCTTCAGTTGCGTCCTTTTCTTGCATTCAGGAATATCCATCAGCTGACACATGCCAACATGTCTGCAAATACGAAAGTGGATTTTATTGAAAATGGTATCAGGTCTAAAATGTATGAAGGATTTCCTTTCCTGAATATGCAGTTTTCTTCAAAGGCTGAGTTCATTCCTGTTCCCGACTGGTATCTTGGAGTTGAATATCCTGAAGAGCAAAAACGCGGATATGATTTCTCCGAAGACCTCTTTACTCCCGGATTCTTTGAGATCAAAGCCAAAGAGGGAGATGAGATAATTTTTTCCGCTTCGACAAAAGAGGAAAAAACAGCCGGATTAAAACAGAAGTTTGCAAAAACAGTTACCGGAAAGATTCAAAGAGACAGTTTCAAAAATTGTTTAAGAAATGCAGCACAGCAGTTTGTTGAAAAAAGAGGTGGTAAAACTCTCATTATTGCAGGATATCCATGGTTCGGGGCCTGGGGAAGAGACACATTTATCTCTTTGCCGGGAATTGCTCTTGCAAGGCATAAACTGGCTCTTTATAAGGAGGTATTGAATACACAGGTTGAAAGGATGAAGAATGGACTCTTCCCCAATATGGGAGAGGAAAGTAATCCGGCATTTAATACAGTTGACGCCGCACTATGGTTTTTCTGGGCAATACAGCAGTATGTTGAACAGGGCGGCACAGATGCATGGCAATTGTATGGAGAAGCTGCAAAATCTGTTCTCAACGCTTATAAAAACGGAACATCATTTAATATCCATATGAGGGATAACGGGCTCATTTATGCCGACGCACCGGGGAAATCACTAACATGGATGGATGCTGTTGTTCATGGAGTACCTGTTACTCCGAGAAGAGGCTTTGATGTAGAGATAAATGCACTCTGGTATAATGCTGTGTGTTTCTCACTTGAAATGGCCCGCTTAAATAATGACAAAAAGTTCATAAAAGAATACGAAAAATTACCTGAACTTATTAAAAAATCATTTCTTGAGATTTTCTGGGATCCCCGACTTAACACTTTGGCTGATTATGTAAATGATACTGAAGGAGCAAACCTTTTTGTCAGACCCAACATGGTTATCGCAGTATCGATGCCTTATTCTATGCTTGATAAGGATCAGATGAAAAGTATTCTTGATGTGGCTGATAAGGAGCTTGTTACAATAAGAGGACTAAGGACATTATCTCCCAGAAATAAAATGTACAAGGGAGCCTATAAAGGCAATCAGGAGGAACGGGATAATGCTTACCACCAGGGAACTGTCTGGCCATGGCTCTACGGACCATTCTGTGAAGGATGGCTTAAAGTATATGGAAAGCAGGGAGTCCAGAAGGTAAAGAATCTTATCTACGGACTTGAGGCTGTGATGAATGAACATGGAATTAGTACAATTTCTGAAATATATGACGGAGATCCTCCTCATGCACCCCAGGGATCTATTTCACAGGCATGGAGTGTTGGTGAGGTATTGAGAATTATGGATCTTCTTGAAACAAAGTATTCGAACTAATAACTGAGGTAGTATATGCGAGTGTTAATGTTTGGATGGGAATTTCCTCCACATATCTCCGGGGGATTAGGTACTGCCAGCTATGGTCTGACAAAAGGCATGGCTACGCTCG
>JFJP01042431.1_pt1 | contig 15241 bp, 13 predicted proteins | sample 431651 | NCBI WGS metagenome assembly JFJP01 (sample SAMN02602958, study PRJNA72255) | Microbial mat metagenome, whole genome shotgun sequencing project. | biome: fresh water; feature: sink hole; material: water; isolation source: purple microbial (photo- and chemosynthetic) mats found in...
AAACCTCAGAACCTGCATTGTACTGAGGCGGAAAACCGTGAATGATTTTTAAAATGTGCATTTTGTCCTTATTTATTCAAAAAAAAGAGCCCCAAAGATATAAACTTTTGGGGCTTTTAAAAAAGCTATTTATTGGTACTTAATTTAAAAAAAACTTTTATTCTTCAAAAGTAACTTCGTACGTACCGTCATCGTTAAGAGTAATTGTATGTATTCGGCATAAATCAGCTTGAGTAAACACAATATCATCTACTTCTGAAGCGTCAATGGTTACACGAATATCGAACATGCAAGTTTTACCATAATCTTCGCGAATATCAACAGTTACTTCATTTCCATTGAAAAACATTTCGTCGGTAAGTAAATCATCGCCCCAGTTTGAATCTTCGGCTGGGCTTACATACAACCCGTAAAGATCATAACCAGTATTATTAACAATGTTAAACGTTAGGGCTTGACTAAAACCAGAACTAACTGTAAATAAAATCATTACAAATAAAACTAAAATCTTTTTTTTCATAATTTCATAAATTTAAAAGTTAAAAATTATTGCAAAATATAAGTAGAAAATAAAACTATTTTTTCACAAACTTAAATGTATTTTTAAAGGATGCAGATTCTAATTGAAGCAAATACATATTGGATTCTAGGTTGCTTACATCAATTTGATTTGATTTTAAAATACTTTTTTCAATTATTTTGCCAGACATATCAATTAATGTGTAATTCAACTCTTCAGTAGTAGAAGTTTTAATTTCGATAATATCGGTTGCAAGATTAGGAGTTATGGTGGCTGAAAAATTTTCTATTTTTTCTACGCTGGTATTTATATCGCCATTTTCATCTGTTTTGACCATATATACATCAAATTCGCCATTCACATCTTCTTGTTTTCCAACGCAAATAAAGCCATTATCGGCGGTAAACGAAAAATTATTAAAATAATCGTCATAAATATCACCGTAAATTTCATCGCCAATAATATCTCCGTTATCGGCATCAATAATAGCCAAATAAGCATCAATATCCCCATTATCAGTGTCTTCAACAAATCCTGAAATAAAAATATCATCATTTGCATCTACGTATGCATTAACTGCCATATCATCACCAGACATATAATCAAATACATACGAATAAACTGAAGTATTTCCATCAGATGAAATGCGGGTCAAAGACATATCCATATCACCATTTACAACATCTTCCAAAGCACCCACAACTAAATAATCTCCATTTTCCAAAATAATTAAATCATTGAAAAATTGGTCAGCAGTTGTATTTTCAAAAACAATCCATTCTTGAGCCAATTCAGCATCAACTTTTATTAACATTCCATCAACATCTCCATTAACAGCATCATAAGAATTACCTACCATTATTAAGCCTTCGTCATCAGTTTCAATTACAGTTGTAATTTCATCATTACCATTTAAACCATAGAAAAATTCATCAATAAAAGTTCCATCATCGTCAATAAGAGCTAACCAACCATCAGTAAAACCTTCTTCGCCTTCAGTAGAAGCACCTGCAACAGCCAATCCGCCGCCTGTTATTTCTGTGATGTAATAAAAAATATCATCATCGCCTTCAACTCCGTAAGTTTCATTGAAAATTTCTACTCCAGATGTTGTTATTTTTAAAAGAAAACCGTCAGTATCGCCACTTGCTTCGTCAGAAGTACTGCCGCAAATTAAGTAATTTCCATCACTCGTTTCAATTAAATATTCAGCAAAATCGTCATCAACTCCAATGCTAGTATAGATTTCACTCCATATTTCCTTGCCATCGGCATCAAATTTAGACACAAAAATATCAAAATCACCATTTGCATCATCTTTTACGTTTCCACAAACGATATAGCCTCCACCTGATATTTCGAGAGCAGATATTGCTTCATCGTCTGATGAGTAATCAAAAGTATGTTCAAATGTTATTTGCGAAAAACCACTTATACTAAATAAAGTAGTTATTAAAAAAATGTAAATTTTTTTCATAATTTTTTATAAAATTAAATTAGATTTATGTTCTAAAATCCTCAAAAAGAACAATTTTTTTTGATTAAAATGCAAAGAATTTAACCTAGTATTTTACCAAGTTTACATTTTTTATTGTAATTTATTATTAAATTCCTATTGAATTGTCTTCCAATAAAGTAGATGCGTGCACACCAAGTAGCGTGCATATTTCTTTAAAACGGTCAACGGTAAGCTTTGCCTGTCCGCGTTCAATTCGTCCGTAATTTACTGTATCAATCTTAAGTCGTTCAGCTATAAAATCTTGTGTATATCCTTTCGACTGCCTTATTGTTCGTAACTTTTCGTGTACTTCCATATTTGCTAAAAATAAACCCGTGCTATTTAAAACGTGTGATTTGATTTGTTTTTGTTCCATTTTGGTTGTGCAAAGATGTTTGTTATTTACTTGCTATAAAAAGCGGTTTGCAATAGAAATTATGCTAAAATCGTTCACAAAATCTTTCCAAATATTCACTTTCTAATAGAATAATTCAAAACCGTGCCACAAATCATATAAAACTCATTATCAATGATATGTAATTTGCATTAAATAATCTAATCTAATTATTTTATTATAGTAGGTGATATAATTATTATATATTTCGTATTTTTGATTTATATTTGTACTCTTAAAATTTTTAAATTATAGAAATGAAAAAAATAGAAACAATTTACATCTCTTGGCATTTTACAACACACGGAATGGCTTATTTAAAGCACATATTATCAGCATTTTATGCGAATAAAATAACGAATGAAAATCTAAATGCCCACGACATATCGCAAGAAGAAATGAGCTTGGTTTTCGAAAATCCACGAAAAGGTTTTGTTTTTGACAAAATTTACTATCTCACTGCAAATCAGAATACTTTCGACAAACTTTCTTCACGCAGATTCGCTTATAAAAATGAACTTTTAAACGATAAGGAAATTCAAAAAAGTCAAACTTTTGAAATTTGGAAAAAAATTATTGAATCAGATTTTGAGAATTTAGACGAAGAAATAAATTTTGTCCGCAAAAATTATCAGGCAAAATTTGAACTTTGGAAAAACCAAATTTGGAGAAATGTTCATCATTATACTATTGAAGACCAGCTAATTTGGTGGAAAAAATACAGCAATACACATGCAAATTATAAAAATTCAGATTTTTTTGAAGAAGTGAAAACCCAAGTTGTCGATTTGCGCAATCAAATAGAAATAGCTGAAAAATTAAAGCCAATAATAGACAATATAAAAGCGAAACACATTAATGCTCAGTTTATTATAAATGCTAGTTTGGGAAGCAACGAAACACAAGTAGTTTGGCAAATTTTTAGTGAGTTAAACTTTTTGCCTACCCATTCGCAGCTCATTCGCAGCTACGACAATAAAACGTCATCTCCCAATGACCGTTTCAAACTATTTGATATTGAACAAATTCCGTCAAAAATAATTTCACATATCGAAGAAAAATTAAGACTTTATGAAAAACAACCTGAAACAAAGCAACGAAAACTTGCCGACCTCAAAATGCAACATTATTTATTTTCAGGCTTCGCCATATTGATACTTGGCGAACGAGGAATTGGGAAAAGCAGATTGGCTGAAAATCATAAAAGTAACAAAAAATTTGTATCTGCAAATTGCGCTTCTTTTGCTGACGACACAATGGCTGAAAGTGAACTTTTTGGGCATAAAAAAGGAGCATTCACTGGAGCCGATTCCAACAAAAAAGGCTTATTTGAGACAGCTAAAGATGGGATTTTATTTCTCGACGAAATTCACCATTTAAGTCTCCGAGTACAAGCAAAGCTAATGAAAGCTATCGAAACAGATGAAAATAATAATCTGACTATAAGAAGTTTAGGCGATAATTCAGAAATTAAAATACAAACAACTCTCATCTTTGCATCAAACCAAAAAATAAGCGAGCTACGCAAAACCCTCCTACCCGACTTTTACGACCGTATCTCGCAGCAAGTCATTGAATTACCACCCTTGAGAGAAACACCAAGTGAAATTCCCAACGAATTTGAAAATACTTGGCTACACATGAAATTTCAAGCAAGCTTTCCCTACCAAAATTACATCGAAAAAGATAAAAAACTTATTGAATGGCTTAAAAATCAGCCACTTTATGGTAATTATAGAGATTTACAAAAAATAGCTATTTTCTACAAAAATTATCTCAATTTCAATAGCGAGATTAAAAAATTACTTCGAGAAAAAAATGCTTTCGATTTTACAAAAAATGAATTTGATAAATACATTTCAAAAGAAATGCAAACAAGTACATTAACAAGTTTTTTCTCTGATAAACAAAGCGTTAAAGAAATGGAAAGCGAATTTAAAAAGCAACTTGCACATTGGGCTATTGACCGCTTCAAAGGAGCACCCAATGCCGCAAAACATTTCCAAAAACTTGGAGGAAAAACAACAGAGGAAACTATTTATAAATGGAAAAATCCATAAATAGTGTTTGAAAGAAAACTACGCAAAATCGGTTCGACCGGCTTGTCCGGTCTGTCCGATGATTTGCTAACAGCCTAACCGACAGACCGACCTTTTTTTAAGTAAAAAAGCTGGAAAATTTACTTAACTATTTCAAAAATTCTTTAAACCAAAATCCTGAATCTTTCATATAGCGATTTAGCGTTTGAAAATCGACATAAACCAGCCCAAAGCGTGTTCGGTAGCCTTTATCCCACTCAAAATTATCGGTGGGCGACCAAACAAAATACCCGCTTACTTTCACTCCCTCACGCTTAGCTTTCAGAACGGCTGCCAAATGGTCTTTAAAATATTGTATCCGCAACGTATCATGCACGCGACCATTTTCCAAAACATCAGGAACGCAAGTTCCATTTTCGGTAACTATCAGATTTTTAATACCTTTATAGCTATCAAAAAATTTGAGCTGATGATAAAGTCCTTCGGGATAAATCTCACCATTCATCTCATTTCTAGGCACTCCACGTTGCTCTGCTGTAATTTCCTTAGCTCGCATTCCGGGCATTATCGAGCTTTGCGCAACCGTTCTAAAATAATACTGAACGCCTATAAAATCAAAATCAAATGGCATAAGCTCTTCATCACCTTTTTCATATAACTTCTTCATTTTCTTTAACATAGGTACAGTATCTTCAGGATACCCCAACCCCAAACAAGGCTCAATAAATAAACGATTCATAATAGCGTCCATACGCTTTGCTGCCTCTATATTTTTTTTCTCTTGATTAATTGGTTCCACATAAGTAGTTACAAATGTGGTTCCTACATTAGCATTTGGCACATTCTTGCGAATAATTCTTCCGCCTTCAGACTGACTGATTACTGAATAATGCACCGCTTTCATAAATTTTCCAAGTTTTTTATCGCCAGGCGCAAAAATTCCGTTCATATATCCATTTCCAATAAACGAAAGTTGCTCATTTATTACCATCCAATTTTTAACTTTTCCGGCATATTCCTTGCTAACTACCTCCACATACTCCTTAAACCAATCAATAATTTTACGATTTGCCCAGCCACCTTGTTCTTCTAAAATCTGAGGTAAATCCCAATGATAGAGCGTAATCCAAGGTTCAATTCCTTCTGAAATACATTTATCAATAACTTTGTGATAAAATTTGATGCCCTTCGCACTCACATCGCCCGTTCCGGAAGGAATAATTCGAGGCCACGAAATAGAAAACCGGAAAACTTTAAAATTCATTGATTTAATCAGCTCAATATCTTCCTCGTACCGATGATAAAAATCTGCTGCCACATCGGCATTTTCGCCACGCTCTATCGCGCCTTTTTTGCGAGAAAAATAGTCCCAAGTAGATTCACCTTTATTATCTAAATTCCATGCACCCTCTGATTGATAGGCAGATGAAGCAACTCCCCAGAGAAAATCTTTACCAAAATCTTCTTTCACAAAATCCAATGCACGATTTGTAAATAAAAGGGTATGAGCACTAACTAAATTACTCAAAATCAAACCAGTACCTAAAATCCCTGTCCGTTTTAGCCATTCACGTCTATTCATAGTCTAAATTTTATAATAACTGAAATTTCCAACAATGTAAAAGCAAAAAAAAGCTTTTAAACCAAATAAAACAAATATAAGCATTTTAAATTTCAAAAAAAAATAATATTTACCAAAATTTAAAACTATAATAATCATCTATTTACAAATAATAAAAATAAAAGTTTGACAAAAATTTGGAAACAATAAAAAGAAAATATAAATTTGACCAAATAGTTAAACTAAAAAATTAAACTTTAAAATTAAACTATTAAATCAATTTAAACAAAAAATATATGTCTGATTTAAAGCAAGATACAGAAAGAAATATACTTCAAGCAGCTAGCCGTGTATTTATAAAAAAAGGCATGGGAGGTACACGAATGCAGGAAATAGCCGACGAAGCAAAAATAAACAAATCGCTATTGCACTATTATTATAGAAGCAAGCAGCTACTTTTCGAAGCCGTTTTTAAAAATACCATGCTCGAATTTATTGCAATTATTTCAAAAATCTTCAATTCCGACGAAGAGCTCAAAATAAAAATTCCGCTCATTGTCGAAACTTACACTGATTATTTAGGAAAAAACCCTTACATTATTTCATTCATTTTAAGAGAATTACAGTCAGAACCCAAAATAATTCTTAAAATAGTTGAAATGATAGAAATAAAGTTTTTTAAATTTTTCAATCAAGTAGCACAAGAGGTTTCTGAGAAAAAAATTAAAGAAATAAAACCCGAACATTTATTCATTAACATTCTAAGCCTCACCATTTTTCCTATCATTGCCAAACCTTTAATTCGTGCGGCACTAATGAAAGGCGATAATGAAAAATATATGCAATTTATTGAAGAACGGAAAAAAGTTGTTGCCGATTTTATTTTTTCAGCAATCTACTAAAAATATAGCAAATAATTAATCTCTATTATTTATTTATACTAAAATATGAAGAAAATTAAAAATATGAAAAAAACTGCATTTTTAATGCTACTCAGCTTAATTACAGCTTTTTCTGCTTTTTCACAAGAAAAATATAGTTTAGATGATTGCTATAAAATAGCAATAGAAAATTATCCGCTCAATAAAAGCAAAGAACTAAATTTAAAGCTGAGTGAACAACGTATTCAAAATTTAAAAATACTCACCCTTCCGAGTGTAAGTTTAGATGCCAGAGCTACTTACCAATCAGATGTTATGACCATAGGAATAGAATTTCCGATGCTGCCACCTAGTGGGCAGCCCGTATTTCCTGCGCCACCCTACCACAATATCTATACAGAACTGAACGTGCAACAAACAATTTGGGACGGAGGCTATGCAAAGTATCAAAAAAAGATAGAAGAATCTGATTATCAAGTAGAAATTAAAAATATAGAAATCGAAGCAAATAAACTTAAAGAACAAATTCTTGAAAGCTACTTTGCGATACTCAATTTAGACCAACAAAATGAAGTAATCTCCTTGTCAATCAACTCTTTAAGAGAACAATTTAAAAGCATAGAGTCTGCCTATAAAAATGGAACAATAACAGAAGTAAATGTACTTCAGCTTCAAGCTGAAATAATAAAATTGGAACAGAAACTAATTGAAATAGAATCAGTTAAGCAAACTGCTTATCTAGTTCTATATCAATTAATGGGAGTAGATAAGGCTCAGGAAAAAAAAATAATGCCAATAACTTTAAATTATGTTCCCAATGATACTTTTACTCGTTATGAAAATGAATTATTCGAATTACAAAAAACAAAAATTGATGCTTATACTAATTTATTAGATGTAAGCAAAATGCCTAAAATAGGTGCATTTGCAAAAATTGGCTATGGAAACCCCGGACTCAATTACTTTAGTGGTGGCTGGGATACTTATTATATAGTAGGTGCTAATTTTACTTGGAAATTTTTTGATTGGAATGAGACAAATCGCAAAAAACAGATTTTCACACTTCAAAAAAATTTAATTGACAACAAAGAAGAAACATTCAATAAAAACATTAACACACTACTAAAAAGACAATCAGGCGAATTAGAAAAATTAACTAGTTTAATTGAAAAAGACAAAGAAATAATAGAAATAAATACAAAAATTGTAGAAAATTACAATTCTCAACTAAAAAATGGCACTATAACATCAAGCGAATATATCACTCAATGGAATAAAGCACTAATAGCAGAAATAACTAAAAAAATTCATGAAATAGAATTGGAAAAAGCAAAAGCTCTATTAGAACTAACAACAAATAAATAAAATATAAAAATAATTTGGTAAAAAATTAATATATAATATGAAAAAAAATACAGTAATATTCTTTTCGTTTTTATTTTTAGGACTATCTTGTAGTTTTGAAGATGAAAAATCCGATGCGTATGGAAATTTTGAAGCTACCGAAATAATGTCTTCAGCACAAGCATCGGGGCAATTAATTTCACTTTCAATAGAAGAAGGTAAAGAGCTGATTAAAGGAGAATTAGTAGGTCTCATCGACACAAATTTATTCTCTATAAAAAAAGAACAAATTATAGCTAAGAAAAAAGCAGTTTCGACACAAACTGATAATATTTTAGCACAAATAGAAACCCTCGAAGAACAGAAAAAAACAATGCTCATAAGCAAAGAACGCATTGATAAATTGTTCAAAGATGGAGCAGCTACTCAAAAGCAAGTAGATGAAATTGACGGACAACTAAATGTAATAAATAAGCAAATAAAGTCGATAAAAACCCAAAATGCGTCAATATTGAGTGAGTTACTAGCTCTAAATAAACAAATAGATGAATTGGATTATTATATTTCAAAATGCAAAATTACCAATCCAATCAACGGAATTGTGCTAACAAAATTTGCCGAAGAATCTGAAATTGTTGCGCAAGGAATGCCGCTTTATAGCATTGCTAATTTGAATGAATTAACTTTGCGCATTTATGTAGATGCAATTCAACTCTCGCAAGTAAAAATAGGCGATAAAGTAGAAGTTCTTATTGATAAAACAAAAGACGAAACTCAAAAATTAGAGGGAGTTATCCGCTGGATTTCGGCTCAAGCAGAGTTTACTCCTAAGATAATACAAACTAAAAATGAGAGAGTTAGCCTCGTATATGCTGTAAAAGTAACAGTAAAAAACAATGGCTATCTAAAAATAGGAATGCCAGCAGAAGTTAATTTCAACAATAAAAATAGTAAATAAAATTATTATTTTTTATAATTTTCAAAATGTATATTTTCATTAAAATAAATAAAAAAAATGGTAAAAATTGAAAATATAACAAAAACTTATGAAAAAGGAAAAGTTAAAGCATTGACAAATATCAATTTAAGCATAGAAAAAGGAGAACTTTTCGGTTTAATTGGTCCAGATGGTGCAGGGAAAACAAGCCTTTTTCGCATTTTAACATCGCTGCTAATTCCAGATTCGGGAATTGTCAAAATAATGAATTTTGATGTAGTAAAAGACTACAAAGAAATTAGGAAAATAACAGGCTATATGCCTGGTAAATTCTCTCTTTATCAAGATTTAAGCGTAGAAGAAAACTTGAATTTTTTTGCCAGTGTATTTGGAACCACTGTAAAAGAAAATTATTCACTCATTGAAGATATTTATGTGCAAATAGAGCCATTCAAAAAGCGCTTGGCAGGAAAACTTTCGGGTGGAATGAAACAAAAGCTAGCCTTATCGTGCGCATTAATACACAAGCCCGAAATTTTGGTTCTCGATGAGCCAACAACTGGTGTTGATGCAGTTTCGCGCAAAGAATTTTGGGAAATGCTTAAAAAACTAAAATCTGAAGGCATTACTATTTTAGTATCAACACCTTACATGGATGAAGCAAGCCTTTGCGATAGAATTGCTCTGATACAAAATGGAGAAATTCTTTCAGTAGATAAGCCATTAAACATTATAAATCAATTCAATAAAAAGCTTTTTGCAATTCGCACTTCAAACATGTACCAACTAATGCAAGACTTAAAACAGTTTGGCAGTTTAAATACTGCATTTCTTTTTGGACAAGTTGTACATTTTACATCAAAAAATAAAAATACAAATTCAGAAGAAATAAGATTTTTTTTAAAAGAAAATAATCATTCTGATATTTTTATAAAAGAAATAGTTCCAAGTATAGAAGATTGTTTTATGGAATTTGCAAAAAATGAAAAATAGTGTTAAAAAAACTGAATATGGAAAAAGTTATAATCGTTAAAAATTTAGTGAAAAAATTTGAAGATTTTGTTGCCAACGATAACCTAACCTTCGATGTTTATAAAGGCGAGATATTCGGCTTCTTAGGAGCAAATGGTGCAGGCAAAACAACAGCAATGAAAATACTTTGTGCTTTGTCTCAGCCCACCTCTGGAGAATTAAATGTTGCTGGTTTCGATGTTTATACTCAACAAGATAAAATAAAAGCAAATATTGGCTACATGAGCCAACGATTTTCGCTTTACGAAGATTTAACGGTTTTTGAAAACATCCAATTTTATGCCGGCATTTATGGGCTAAGCAATAAAATAATAAAAGAAAGAGCTGAAAATTTAATAAAAAAGCTAGAAATGGTAGAAATGAAAAATAAATTAGTTTCTTCATTACCACTTGGTTGGCGGCAAAAACTTTCATTTTCAATAGCTATAATTCACAAACCACAAATTGTTTTTCTCGATGAACCAACAGGCGGAGTGGATCCAATTACTCGCCGACAATTTTGGGATTTAATTTATGATGCGGCAAATGATGGAATAACTATCTTTGTAACAACCCACTACATGGACGAAGCAGAATACTGCAACAGAGTTTCTATAATGGTAGATGGCAGGATTGAAGCACTTGATACACCACAAAACCTAAAAAAGCAATTTAATGCAGAAGATATGAACGAGGTCTTTATCCAACTTGCTAGAAAAAGTAAAAATAAAGAATAAAAATTATAATAATTAATAATTTTAATAATTATTTATAAAAATGAATAAATTTAAAGCTTTTGTTAAAAAAGAATTTTATCATATTTTCAGAGATAAGCGTACTATGCTCATCTTGTTTGGTATGCCTATTGTGCAAATTTTACTCTTTGGATTCGTTATAACCACTGAAATTAAAGACGTTGAAATAGCAATATGGGATAAATCAAAAGATGAAGTTACACAAAAAATTACCAATAAAATACTAGGTTCTGGTTATTTCAAATTGGTAAAAAACATTGATAATGAGCAAGAAATTTACAACGCTTTTAAAAAAGGAACAATAAAAGAAGCTCTTATCTTTGAAAATAATTTCGCTCAAAATCTGAATAATAGAAACAATGCTAATATTCAAATAATTACAGATGCTTCAGACCCGAATATAGCCAATTTGATAGTAAATTACACATCTGCAATTGTTTACTCATATACAGGCGAGCTAAATTCAAACCTAACAATTCCTATGCAAATAAAAACAGAAAGTACAATGCTCTATAATTCAGAACTAAAGAGTGTCTTTATGTTTGTACCCGGAACAATGGCAATGATTTTAATGCTCGTATCGGCAATGATTACCTCGATTGCTATAACACGCGAAAAAGAGCTTGGAACAATGGAAGTTTTACTAGTTTCACCACTCAAAGTATCACAAATAATTATAGGAAAAGTTGCTCCATATATTGTACTTTCAATTATAAACGTAATAACAATAATTGCACTAGCCATGAGTATTTTTCACATGCCAATAGTTGGCAGTTTGAGTCTATTAATTGCAGTCAGTATTTTATTCATTTTCATGGCATTATCTCTCGGAATTCTTATTTCGACTGTTACGAATGACCAACAAACAGCCATGATGATTTCTATGTTTGCGCTCATGCTACCTACAATTCTTTTGTCCGGATTTATTTTTCCCATTGAAAATATGCCCAAAATACTTCAGTGGCTCACTGTAATCATTCCACCCAAATATTATATCAGTGCGATCAAAGATATAATGCTCAAAGGCAGTGGACTCTCATACATTTGGAAAGATGTTGCGGTACTTTTTTTAATGACCCTGGTATTATTGGGTTTAAGTATTAAGAAATTTAAAATAAGACTTGAATAGCAATTATAGAATAATAGATTTTAAATAAAATACTATTTTTTTATAGTATAAACTATTTTACATATAAAAATACTAAAATGCGAACAATATTTTTTATTTTAAGAAAAGAATTCAAGCAAATTTTTAGAAATCCAATGATGGTAAGACTCATTATAGCTTTACCCATTGTGCAATTAATTGTGCTTGCCAATGCAGCAACTATGGATTTGAAAAACATCAACTTAGCTATTGTAGATAACGATTTATCGAGCATTTCGCGCCAATTAATCTCTAAATTTGAAGGATCTCCTTTTTTTACAATAACTTACAGAGATTTTTCAGAAAAAGGAGCACAAAAAAGTGTTGCACTAAATCAATCAGATGCCATCTTAATTATACCGGTAAACTTTCAAAAAGATTTGTTGAAAAATGATAAAGCAAAATTGCAATTTTCGATAAATGCCATCAACGGAATGTCAGCAGGAATTACAAATTATTATATGCAATCCATCATTCTCGATTTCAACAAAAAAATAATAGGCGAGTGGAAAATGCCTACCAAAGAATTGCAAAAAGCTAAAAATATTACCGTAACTTATGCACATTGGTTCAATAAAGAATTGATTTTCAACATATTTATGGTTCCTGGCATTCTAGCAGTTTTGGTTACAATAATGGGAATGTTTTTACCCGGACTAAATTTAGTACGCGAAAAAGAAATAGGAACGATAGAGCAAATAAACGTTACTCCCATAAAAAAATATCAGTTTATTTTAGGCAAACTTTTACCGTTTATTATCATAGCTTTTTTTGAGCTAACACTTGGTTTATTTATTGGTATTCCGCTATTTAACGTTCCTGTTATTGGAAGTTTTTTCGTATTATATAGTGTTGCTGGGATTTATCTTCTTGCTATTTTAGGAATTGGTTTACTACTTTCTACCTTTGCTAATACGCAACAACAATTGATGTTTTTATCCTATTTTGTGCTGATTATCTTCATTTTAATGTCAGGAATTTTTACTCCAACCGAAAGTATGCCAAAGTGGGGACAGATTCTGGTTTTGCTGATATTTTGCCACAAATTTATGCGCTATCAATTTACGCTATTTTATCAATTAGTTTTGCAGTGAGCCGTTACAAAAAAACAATTTAACTATTTTTTTGTAGCAATCTTTAAATTTAACATTTTATGAATTGTGCTATTAAAATTTAATTAATCATAATTCTAATTAAAAAAAATGCAAATTTTAAAAATATAAAAACAATAAAAATCACACCGATACATGCCTTTAAACATTTTTTTTATCAAATATAAAAAGTAATTTTGCAGCAAATAAATAGGTATTACAAATGAAGTAATCTTTATTCAAAAATTTGAAACACAATTTTTTATAAAGAATAAATTCGGCTAATTTTGTAATACAAATTTCAAAAAAAGGTAATTTTGGATAAAACAAATCATTAAAGCAAAAAAAGATGCCAAAAATTTCTGAAAGAGGCAATATTATGCCCGAATCTCCTATTAGAAAGCTAGTTCCTTATGCAGAAGCTGCAAAAAAAAGAGGAGTAAAAGTGTATCATTTGAATATTGGTCAGCCCGATATACCCACTCCGCCAAAAGCATTAGAAGCAATCAAAAATATTGATAAAAAGGTAATTGAGTATAGTCATTCTGCGGGAAACGAAAGTTACAGAAAAAAAATAGCTACTTATTACAACCGACTAGGCGTTGCTCTTACATTCAACGAAGTGCTAGTAACTACGGGTGGTTCAGAGGCAATTCAAATTGCTTTCAATGCTACATTGAATCCGGGCGATGAAGTAATTATGCCAGAGCCATTTTATACCAATTACAATAGCTTTGCGCTTACTAATGGTGTGATTATTAAACCAATAACCTCAAAAATTGAGAATGATTTTGCACTACCGGCAATTGAAGAATTTGAGAAATTAATTACACCTAAAACCAAAGGCATTATTATTGTAAATCCCAATAACCCAACAGGTTCGATTTACAGTGCCGATGAATTGGACAAAATTCGCCAATTGGTAATAAAATACGATTTGTATCTTTATGCCGACGAAGTTTACCGCGAGTTTGCTTACGATGGAAGCAAAAGTATTTCAGTATTGGAACTCGAAGGAATAGATGAAAATGCAATTGTATTTGACTCAACCTCAAAACGTTATAGTGCTTGTGGAATACGTGTAGGCGCATTAATTTCGAGAAATAAAGCGGTAATTGCAACTGCCCTGAAATATGCACAAGCACGCCTTAGCCCTCCCGGACTTGGTCAAATAGTAGGTGAAGCAGCCGAAGATACTGACAAACAATATTTTAAAGAAGTTTACGACGAGTACATCGAAAGAAGAAATCTAGTTATTTCGGAACTAAACAAAATAAAAGGAGTCTATGCTCCAATGCCCAAAGGTGCTTTTTATACAATCATTCAACTACCTGTAAAAGATACAGATAGATTCTGCCAGTGGCTTTTAGAAGAGTTTGACTACGAAAAGCAAACCGTAATGCTTGCTCCTGCTTCGGGTTTTTATTCAACTCCGGGACTTGGTAAAAATGAAGCACGAATAGCTTACGTTCTTAAGAAAGATGACTTACGAAAAGCTGTGAAATGTTTAGAAGAAGCTCTAAAAGTTTATAAAGATTAATCTTCGTTCAATAAAAAATAAAAAAAGCAAACTTTATAATAAAGTTTGCTTTTTTTTGTATCTTTGTACCGAAAAAAGAACTTTATTCGTATAAACTATTACTTACAAGCACGCTAATTATTAATCCGTTGATTTCAAAATAGTTATACTACAAGAATCAACAAGACGAAACGTTTGCGCTATGTATTTATCTATATATAATGGAAATTTTAGAAAAACGAAAAACTAGAACTGTTGTGAATTTATCCAAAACTTTTGTACAATCAGGAGAAATTTATATTTCAAAAAAATCTGAAGTTATTTGGACAGTTTTAGGCTCGTGCATAACTGTAATTTTTTATATAAAATCAAAAGGAATTACGCTTTTTAGCCACGCTCAATTGCCCAGCGAAAACTTCATGAACGACAGTTGCATCGGCTCATGCACCAAACCTTGTTACATGATAGCCGAAAAAGAAAATAAATTCAAATATGTAACTTGCTCTATAAATTATATGTTAGAAGAAATAAGCAAGCTAAATAT
>JFJP01005617.1_pt1 | contig 15240 bp, 32 predicted proteins | sample 431651 | NCBI WGS metagenome assembly JFJP01 (sample SAMN02602958, study PRJNA72255) | Microbial mat metagenome, whole genome shotgun sequencing project. | biome: fresh water; feature: sink hole; material: water; isolation source: purple microbial (photo- and chemosynthetic) mats found in...
TCGCTTTGGAATGAATAGGACTTCTGCCAGCTTTGGCGGGAACTCGACGTTAAGCGCGTCGTCCGGCAATGACATTGATTACCTTGGGGAAGAGCATAGACAGCTCGTGCTTTGTGGCTTCGTTAAAACCGTGCATGGCGTTTAACTCTTTTACAGCCGCTACAACCTCGTTAGGCTTGCTCTCGCTACCTAGTGCGTCGGCAATGGATTTGAGCGCCTTAACGCTGTCCTCGCGCGTCCATAAGGCTTTTGCCGCCAATGCCGCCCTTAACTCGGATACCCTAACGGCAACCTCATGGTCTTGCATGAGCAAAGACGCTTCGTTGTAGATTACCTGTTCGCTGGAGTTTTCGCAGTCGTATGCACTGCGGTAAGCGTCTGCTTGCGTCATTCCACCCGCTACTGCTTGGGCGAATGCTTCTTGTTTTGCGGTTAGTGCCATGCGAGTTCCTTGGATTGTTCGCGGTAATAGCGCATAAGGACTTGCCCCGAAGGGTGCGCTGTATTGCCCTTCTCGTCATTCCCCGCATAGGTGCGACGATTCACCCGAAAGTTCACCACCCGATTAGCCCCGAGTGATCCGCCGCAGGTTTGGCGGTAATGATGGGCGAATAGTTGAGGTCGTAGGTCGTTTACTCATAAGCGCCGGAATGTGTCCTAGACCTCGTGCAATATCTTACGAACGTGGTAAAGCGGTCTTGCCTACTGCAAATATGCTGCTCACCCCGCACAAACATGGTGCTACGGCATGGGCTTGCGTTGTGTATATCGATCTGCCCTGCTTATCGGTCAACAGGTGAACCGCACCGATGAAGGTAAGGTTATAGAGCGCACTCCGTACTTGCCCCATCCTCAAGCCCGTAGCGTCCATCACTGATTGCCTGTTGTCATTGCCCTGCTCCACAGCTTCAAGGCATCGCCGCATGGTTGACATGGGTTTGACGAACATCACCTGTTTGCCTTTTTTGAGCATTTACATCCCCTAAGACGATTTCAACTGTTTTGAACTTGTGACCGTTGAAACATAGACGCTGCCGGATGTATCCAGCGCTTGTCCTTCTTGTTTCCAGCACATCAATCTGTTTGCACCCACACTCAGGACAATTCATTACTTTTCCATTTGCAACCAGTACAGCCTTTATCGGCTTGCCCTAATTCGCTTGTCGTATAAACACAATCCTTGGCAAACACAAAAGGCCATTCCTGCACTGCCTCAGCTATTACGTGGTGGTGTACGCCTTCGCTTGACACTACTAGCGTGTAAGTGGCTGGTAGGCTTACCATGCGTTTGAATGGCTTTCTGTTGTGGCATCCGTTTAGGTGCATACCATCTCCAGCAGTTCCCGCTGCGTTACCCCGAATTTGCGCTCCCATGCCTTAGTCCCTAGCGTGTGAATACCGTCTTTGCCTTGGTGGTGGTTAAAGCAAAGCGGTATCAGCGTTCTGTAATCACCCTTGCCCCACCCACCAGTGCGAAGGTGGTGCAAAGTCACGTTGCCGCCTTCATGGGGGCCGTGGAGCATTACGCATATCACGCAAGGACTTTCAGCTAAAGCCGCTTTGTGGGCTTTTTCAGCTTTGGTCATTCTTTGGCATTTCGTCATCGCCAATTTCCACAAATGCAGCCATCAGGCGATGTCCTGCTGTGTTTCCCTTCCTGGCTGTGAGTGCCTTGAATGGCTCCAAATCTTCAGGACTAGGAACCCACAGAGTTACCTTGCAGCCGCCTGTGTGTGTTTCAGACCAGCCAGCCAATTGCATTTCGCCATCAAATACCGTTTTCATTTACCACTCCTTAGAACATTCAAATGCCTTATGGCGGCATCTGGGCCATCTACCAAGCAGACGGGAAACCCCGCCCACTTCTCGAAAAACTTGATCTGTGCTGGTGTGAGCTTCTGTGCGCTTTTCACCTTGTTACCGTCTTTAACCTCAAACAGTGCCAGAACACCATCAATCCCAACAAGCAAATCAACTGGATTGCCGACAACTTGAACCGTTGCGCCAGCAGCTTCCAATGCCGAGATCACTTGCGCCTGATTTGCGTCAACTCGTAGGGCATAGCGGGTCACTTCAGCATCTCCTCTTTCCAAATCTTTCTCATGTGTTTCTTAATTCTTTCGCCAGAACCTTCGCCGTAAATGCGCTCAGAGATTCGCAATGCGCCTTCTAGCCACTCCTTATCCTGAAAGTTGTGGGCAAGCATCCTTGCCTCGCCTTTTTCCAGAATTTCCCTGTCGCCGTTTTCTGCTATTTTTTTTGTAGCGTGCATTCTTTACTATGGTTAACTGTTAGTTACTTACTGAATCACTCGGGTGGTGGACGGTCTCAGCCCATCCCACATGACATGGGATAGACCTTTACTAATCACTCGGTATGGAGCCACTTAGCCTCGTCAGCCGTTCGACAATCGGGCGCTAACTTCGCCACCCTTACCCCTGTTTCGTTGTCTTTCCCACAGTAGGGGTTCTTCACTTGGCGCTGCTGGAATGAGACCGACCACCAAGTTGCTTTGTGTGTTTGTGGCTACAAGAGGAACCCCTTAGATTGCATAAAGTCAACAGGGTGCTTCGCGCTTTTTTGGCGATTGCACAAACCATGCAACAACTGGATGTTTTCGTCAGTGTTGGAACCGCCCATCGCTATTGGGACAATGTGATCTAGCTGTGCATCAGAACCAAGTGGTTGTTTACAGCAAGCACATTTACCCTTTTGCAAGGCGAATAGCTTTGTAAGTAACCCCTTGGATAAAGTTCCACCAGAAGCCGATTTACGGGCGCGGCGGGTGTGTGCGTGGATGCGCTTCGATTCTGGGTTTGCTTTATCCCACTTCAGAACTGCGGCCTTGCGTTTTTCCGGGTGATTTGCCTTGTATGCAATTTGTGCAGCCTTTACTTTTTCCGCATTGGCTTTCGCATACTTCTGAAGCGTTGCTTTTCTTGCTGCTTTTCTATCTTCTTCGGTTTTGTGCCAAGGCTTGCAGCCAGCCTCTAAACGCTTTTTTTGCTGCGCCAATCTGCTGCATTCGGAGCATTTGTGATCTATTGCGATGCGCTCAGATATGTGACCTTTGGAGCATGGAACGCCAGTAAAGTAACGCTTCAGACCAATCTGCATTGCTTCCACCCTAGAGATAGTTTTCATGCAAACTCCTTGCTGGCGTTCAAAACTTTCATCAGCTTTTGAGATGCGGAAAACAATCCAACCCTTTGATGTAGGTCATTGAAATCTTCGCCAACCTTGTCTGACATGAAGTATGGGAAACCGATTTCTTCAGCAACTCGTTGTCCGGTCAAGCTGGCATCGTTATCCGCGATAACTATTCCGCTGGAATGTCTGTCTGTGACCTTCTTAAGATTCCCTGCTGAAAAGCAAACATGGATGGTGTATGGCTTCTTCAGTGCTTTCATGGCGTGACGAACGGATAGACCCGTTGCGTAGCCTTCGCAGAAAATGTGCTGTCCACCGTTGTCGAAAATGAACTGAGCGCCACCAGAGCGTTGACCAAACAGAAACTTCTTTGTCCCGTCCTCTTGAATTAACTGGCAACCAGAGATGTTCTTTCCAATCCGCATTGGGATGACACAAACGGGGCCATCGTCAGACTCCCAGACGTTCACAACCTCATCAGGGAACCCCTTAGACTCGATATAGGCGTGTTTTCTTGTGCGGCACTGACCAACTATCCAAGCTGCACGTTCAGCGGCTTGTAGGTTCTGTTTGTTGATCTCTTGCTGTGCCTTGTCAGCAATCTCTTGAATCTCTTGGTGGGAAATAGGAGAGTCGGAATCTGACTTCCATGTATTGACCTCCAGCATGGTTCCCCAGTTCTGGACAAAACCATGTGTACCCATGTATTTCACTGCCCCGTTCCTGTGCATGGGCTTGTCGGTGGTCTTTAGACGCACCCAGCGTCCCAATGGAGGGATGGAATCGATGATTACGCCGTGAGCGCGGCAAAAGTCCAGAAAGTTCATTTCTTGGCCTTCCTTGCGCGGATGTTCTGGGAAACAACCCACTTGGCGACTTCTGCCGTAGGAGCAGACTCGACATACTTCAAACCCTTGGGATCGTGACCAAACTTGTCAACGAACTTGTAGTAAGCCCATCCTGGCTTGTAACCCTTGATTCTTCCAAGAGCCAAAAGTTGGCTAAAGAATGTCTGCTTCTGGGCTGACAGAGCCTCTTGCTGTCCACCGAGTGCGTACATCTCGCCTGGAACTGCCAGAACAGCGTTCTTGCGTGCGCGAACAAATCCGCAGCATGGGCAAGTGTCAGAAGATGAAGGCCACAGATGGTCGCATTTCGGACACTTGCTGTCGGTCTTTTCCTTGACTGTTGGTTCCTTCTTGGCCTTCTCGCGCCCATCGTCCAACTCGGTAACACCGTTCTCATAGACATCATCCCAGTCCTTGCGGAAACGCAGATAGTTGCCAGAGTGGTCGAGCCACAGTGCAAACTCTTTGCCATGATGTGACCGCATGACACGACCCATCTGCTGGATGTGGGAGGACAGAGACTTAGAGAATGGACGGGCCGATACCCCGATCATTACGTCGGAGACATCGAAACCTTTTGTAAGGATGTCAGTAGCAATCAGACCGTGGATGGTGGAATCTGCACGGCTGAACTCAGCCACTACATCGTTCTTAAACTTGTCATCGTCCTTGTAGGAAATGGACTGGAAGTTGTAGCCAGCCGCTTGAAACTTCTCCTGAAGGTCAGCACCATGAGCAACCCCAGAGCAAAAAACCACTGTCTTGCGAGGTCCACCAAATACTTCATGGGTTTTCTTGACCCATTCGGCAACAATATCTCCGGTGATCTTCATGCCGCGCTCTGTCGTCTCATCCTGTGACCACTCCCCCGCGACTTTCTTGGCTCCGTCCATGTCGATCTCTTTGGAGATATAGACGCGCAGTGGAACCAGACGCTTGGTGTCCACCAGTTGTTTGGTGGTGACGCTGGAAACAACCTTCTCGTAGATGTTCCCAAGTCCCTTGGTGAAAGGTGTCGCCGTTAAGCCGACAACCATCACATCTTGGTTGTTCTTGATGAACTCAATCGTTGCCTTGCGGGTCTGATGGGCTTCGTCAACAATCAGAAGGCGAAGGCCAGGGAAATCGCCGCGCTTTTCAATAGTCTGAGCAGAGCAGATTTGAATGCGCTCATACGGGCGGTTTCTCCAGTGACCGGACTGCATCACACCATGAGCAATCTTGTACTTCTGGAGCCGTGCGGAAGTCTGGTCGCACAGAACAATGCGGTCTAAGACCATCGCTGCGCGTGTACCCTTCTTTGCTGCTGCTTCCAGCAACCCGATGGCCATCTCGGTTTTCCCTGCGCCCGTAGGAGCGACAAGCATCTGTGTGCGGTGTCCCGCAGCGAAACCTTGACGCAACTGGTCAAGGATGCCCGACTGATAGCCAAAGAGTTGCAGTTCCATTTAGGCCGCCAGCTTCAGCTTCTTCATGTACATCCCGCACTGCTTCTTCAGTTCGTGGTTCTCCGACATGAGCAGGTCGCGCTGTGACTTGATGGCGTTCAGTTCGACATCCTTCAGCTTGATCTCTGCCCGGAGGGATCCGATCAGTTCTTTTGCGTCTAGGTCGCCTTCAGTCAGGATTCCGTCCTTGAGTGCGGTTATCTCTTTCTGCATCTCATCAATCGCGTGGTGAGCCTCTTTCAGCTTGTCAGCCATTTGGTCTGCTTCGCTGTACTCTGGACGAATCGGTGTTGCCTTGCGTGGCTCTACCTTCCCCTTAACCTTTGCCTCTGCTGCTTTTGCTGACAGCTTGCCCTGCACCATTGCGTCAATGGCTTCTTCGTTGCCACTCTTAACGACATTGATAACCTGTTGTGCCGTGCGAACACTGCCGCCAGTTTTCTTAGCAAGGTCTGTGCGGTTTTGCTTATTTTTTGAGCAGAGTGCACTGGGTGCACTTTGCTTTTCAGCAGACCTGTCGCCGCCGCGCCCAGGCCAAACAGACATCTTGGCTTCACAGGCCATGCGCTGAGTAAGGGTCAAGCTGCGGCGATTGTGCTTATCACGCACAAACTGCTCTGCATCCTCTGGCGCACCCTCAAACTCAACGTAATGCGCTGGCATTGCCATGTCGTTGCAAGCGCGGTAGCGGTTCCAGCCATCAAGAATCTGCCCTTCGTACAAGGTAATTGCTTCCCGCAGACCGGAAACGTGGATGCTGTCTTTCAGGTGTTCGTATTCCTCGCCTGTAATGTCAGGCCAGCAAGCAGATAGGAAGTGGCGTTCGTAATTCATGCTGCCACCTCATCGCAAGCCGCCTTCGTGAGTTCTGCAATTTGCAAGTACTCGTCGTAACTAGTGATAAACCATTCGCGGTGCTTATCAATGGCGCTGTCTTTCAGCGCATGACATATCGCGTTTTCAACAATCCGCGCACTCTCAACGCTGTCGGTGTGAGAAATCCTGAAAGACACTGGAAACAAACCATGCCTTCTGGCTTCTTGTATGTAGTACCGCTTGCGCTTCTGAAAGTCGCCTGTAATTCCGACTTTGGTGCGACCATTGCCGCAAAAGTGGTCAACGTAGTTTGTGTAGTTCATGCGAGTGCCTTCCGCGCCAGCACTCGGAGTGCTTGCAGTTCTTCAGTTGGGATGGTTGTTGTCGTGCCGCTGCACTCAATGACGCGAAGGCCGATTGATTCAAAGAAGGCTTGAAGCTGGTGGACGCGAATCCCGCGCTCACCAGACAAGATGCGGGAAACGTGTCCATCGTCGTGTCCGATGGCCTTGCCGATACTGTCGTTTTTTACAGTCGCAGACCGACGCAGAATTAGGGACTCCAAACTGCTGGAGGTTGTTGGAGTGATAGACGATGATTCAGACATGACTGACCTTGTCCATTCCCAGAACACGATCAAGACACCCTGGCTCTGCCTTCAAAGCGCCAAGGGTGATGCGTTCGATCTGGAGTTGTCTGCTGTCGGGAGGGAACTCCCCCCAGTGGCTAATTGCTCCGGTGCTGGAGATGCCAAGGACTTTTCGCAAAGCCTCACCGGACTTGAAGTATTTGATGGCTTCTTTGGTGGTCATATTGACCGTCAGCTTACCACAGTAAGCATTAGGAATCAACAGAGTAAGCAAAAAATATTTTTAAATGAGGGTATGGAACTCAAAGACCGGATCAAAGAAGCCATGCTCGGCGCGGGGCTTCGTCCTGGGGAGTTGGCTAAAAAGACCGGCACAACAACCGGCGCTGTGGCTCATTGGCTTGGCGGCAAAACCAAGAGCCTCAAAGCAGAAACAGCACAAAAGATAGGGAGCGCAACTGGCTACAACGCTAGTTGGCTTGTAGATGGCAAAGGCGAGAAAATGCTAAAGCCAGCCAGCGCCCCACGCCGCATGGGTGACGGCCTATCGCCAGGAGCAATAGAGATTGCTGCCCTCTACGACCTCATACCAATTGGGGATCAGATAAAGAGGGTTCAGGCATACAACGCTGCGACTGCTGCCATTCTTGCAATTCTTGAACCCGCTCGATCCACCGCTGTGCAAGCGACGGATCAGTAAACACAATCTGCTTCACAAACATCGCCGCCATTGGCGGTAGTGGCTCTGTGCGCCCGTAGATTACGCACGTTCGTACTTCTTCTCTCATTTTCTTCGTCCCTTTTGTGGCGGCATGATACAGCCCCCCCCCCTCCTTACGTCTTGTATGGTTTATAGCCGTAATCTATCAAAAGTCTAATCTAGATTAATACATTAAATACTTACTACGGTAAGTTACCATGATAAGATTCATTCCAACGCAGCAATCAAGCTGCATAGGAGTGAAAGATGAACCAAGAGCAACAAGTACAAAAGGCACTAGAAGCCATCCGTGCAATCAATGGTTTGTGGTCTGAGGATGTGGCAGCACTCACAGCAGCCCTCTCTTGCCAGATTGCCAAAGACGTTAACGCACACACCCGACTTCACGCAGCAGCAATTGAGCAGCTTGGAGATTTGTCCAACTGGCTCAACGATGAGATTGGTGAGCGTGTAGCGCGTGACGAAGCAGAAGAAAAGAAACCCCTGCGCCAGTGCGATGAAGAAGGTGCTGTGCAGAAGTTTCAGTCTTGGATGCGTGAGGTGGTGGCATGAACCAATACAAAGACTACTTCGACCACCTGGGCAACCGTGTTGACCAAATGACCGCAGAGGATGAGGTGATCTGCGCTATCTGCATTGTGGTCATCGCTGTGCTTCTCTCCGCTTTGTTCATGGGGGTCGTATGAAGCAGATGCTCGACCTCATCTACTCCCTCGCTTGCCAGTACGACATCACAGATGAGGACGTACAGGCTCTTTGCAGGGCTATGGGCGTGGACTACCAAGCCCTTCTCAATCACTCAATTCAGTAAACGGAATGCGCCCTCCGTAAGTGGCGTGTTAACTAGGAGCCTTACATGGCAATTATTGGAAAAGTTGGCGGGGGTGGAAACTTTAAAAAAGCCCCAATTGGTAATCATATTGGTCGTTGCTACCAGATGATTGACCTCGGAACTCAGACCTCTAAAGGTGGTCAGTTCGCAGGAAACGTAGCCCGAAAAATCTACGTCACTTGGGAAGTTCTGGGAGATGACTCAGACGGTCAACCGATGACCGTTGACATTAACGGCAAGAAGATGCCGCTGACCATCTCCAAGGAATACACCTTGTCGATGCACGAAAAGTCCACCCTTCGCAAAGAGTTGGCAGCATGGCGTGGCAAGGCATTCACTGACGAAGAAGCCAAGGTCTTTGACATCACCAAGCTGGTTGGTGCGTATTGCATGGTGAACGTAACTCACAAAGAGTCGAACGGCAAAGAGTACGCAAATGTCGCTGGACTCTCCCCACTTCCTGCTGCACTGAAGAACTCAAAACCGGCTGGTGTTCACTCTCCTGTGATCTTTGAGATTGAGAACCCCGACATGAATGTTTTTGAGAAGTTGCCAGAGTTCATTCAGAACAAGATTCGTGAGGCTCCAGAGTGGGAGAACGCGCACCAGATGGAGACAGAGGGTGCATCCGATGAACAAGACGGGGACGTACCCTTCTAAATTAAAGGACGGGGCTTCGGCCCCGAATCAAAATGTACAAAACACTCATTCTTGATATTGAAACAGTCGGAACCAGCCGCCAGGATGTGATCGACTTCATTGCCACTACCGTGAAACCTCCGGCTACTTACAAGAAGCCGGAATCTATCGCCACTTGGTACAAGGAAGAAGGCCCACAGGCAATCGCTGATGCCGTGGCTAAAACGGGCTTAGACGGGGCTTTCGGTCAAGTCGTGTGTATTGGGTTTCAGTTTGATGGAATGGAAGCCCCACTGACTTTTGACGGGCTGAACGAAAAGCTCTTGCTTGAGTCCTTCAACGATATGTTGAGCCAGTGCATTAAGCCTTCCGACGTACTCAATACCTCAGTGGTAGGGCATAACGTATCAGGGTTTGATCTGCGGTTTCTGATGCAGCGTTACATCGTCAATTGCATAAAACCCCCTCTTGTACTCAAACGCGCAGCAGAAGCGCGGCCTTGGGAAATTGAGCGCGTCTACGACACCATGATTCAGTTTGCCGGTGTTGGTAACAGGATCAGTCTGGACAAACTTTGTTTGGCTCTGTCTATCCCCTCACCCAAAGGAGACATGGACGGATCAATGGTTAGCCAGTATGTTGCAGACGGTCGGCTGAAAGAGGTTGCCGAGTATTGCAAACGTGACGTATCAGCTACTAAAGCTGTGTATAGCCGGATGACATTTCAATGAGCGACGAACCCATGCTTACCCCAGAGCGCGTATTCCGCTACATCCTCACTTTGCTTGCAGGTATCGGCCTGGGCGCTGCTGTCGTGTTTGTATCTATCTGGTGGGCGGTGAAGTGAAACTACGAAGCGAAACAAGAGAGAACCTGCGTACCCTAGCCGCCATGTCTGATGAAGTTTTCACAACAGCACAAGTCAAAGCAGCAACAGGCTGGATAGACATCCGCGCAAGCAAAGTACTCGAACGCCTTGAGGCGGCGGGGTTGCTGACATCAGAACTTGTGTACGTGTATGTGATGAGTGAGCGCCCTGCAACGGAGAGGCGTAAAGCGTGCATCGCAAATACGCGGGTGAAAGTCAAGCATTACAGAATCGCAGAACACGCTTTTGAGAAGATGCTGGAGACAGAGCGCGAACAAGTTGGCACGGTGTTTGTCGGCAAGCCGCGCAGGATTATTAATAGCGTGTGGGCGCTGGGGAGTTTTGTATGAAAGTCCTCGTAGCTTGCGAATATTCAGGCAGGGTGCGACAAACCTTTGCTGCGCTCGGACACGATGTGTGGTCTGCCGACTTTGAACCGGCAGAGGATGGCTCCAGCCGCCACTACCAGGGTGACTGCTTCGACCTGATTGAGCGTGAGAGCTTCGATCTGATGATTGCCCACCCGCCATGCACTTACATGACAAACAGCGGGGTCTGCTGGCTGCACAAAGACCCGACACGCTGGGCCAAGCTGGACGAAGGCGCTGCTTTCTTCAAACGCCTATGGGATGCGCCGATACCAAAGAAGGTGTTGGAGAACCCAATAATGCACAAATATGCGAGAGAGAGAGTGGGCGTGAACAAGTCACAAGTAATACAGCCGTGGATGTTCGGGCACATGGAGCAAAAGGCTACTTGCCTGTGGCTGCACGGTGTAGAGCCTTTGAAGCCCACCAACATTGTCAAAGCCGAAATGATGAAGCTGACCCATGCCGAGCGCAACCGGCTGCACTACCTGTCACCTGGCCCTGAGCGCTGGAAAGAACGCAGCCGCACCTACCAAGGCATTGCCGACGCGATGGCCGCTCAGTGGGGGCAGGTATGACACGCATCAAAGACAAATGGCCTTGCCCCTTGCCCCTAGATTTTGAGACTTGGAATAGAGAAGCCTTGATACGTCTGGTGCAAGATGTATGGGCAGACAACAAGAAAACCCATCAAGAGAATGTTGCGCTGCATGAGGCTTGGCGGCAGACTTTGAAGGAGGAAGCGAAATGACACAGACAGCACTAATCATGGCTTGCGCCGACGCTTACCGTTACTGCGGCACGAGCGCAGACAGAATCATGCGCTCCAAGGAAGCCCTACTCGCAGCAGTCGAAGCGATGGCGGCAGAGTTGGAACGTCTGCACAAAGTAGTCGTGATTAAAGACAACATGGTCGAGGACTTGCACAAGGAACTGGAAGCCGCCAAGCTGCACATCAAGCACATAGGCAACGATGCCCTGCGTACAGAGAACCACGAACTACGGCAGGAACTGGAAGCTGCGAAGGAACAGTACAACGACCTGCTTTATTGCGTCGGCAAAAAGTACCCCGGCGAAAGCCGCCACGACACAGCCAAGCGGTATTTGATTGACCGTGAGAAGTTTGGTATCGGTGACGCAGGAGCAGCGCAAAAGGAGCAACAGGAATGAGCCATCTTAAAGACAACCTAGCATGGGCAAGATTCAGCACCATGCAGCATCGTTCGCGTGGAATACCAGTGCCCAACATGAACGCTGTACATGCAGAGAATCGCCGTTTGAACGACTTGGTTAATCACCAGTTGTCCATGATGGTGTCCATGAAAGAGGACTTAAACACCCTTGTCCGGCAGCGTGACGAGTACGCATCGCTGTGGATGGACAGCAAGAAGGAAAAGCCATGAAGCCAGAACCTTTATCAGACGAGCAGATACACGGCATCCTTGATGTGTGGGATTACAGCGGAACAATGCCGATACGCGCAGTCATCGCCGCCCGAGATGCACAGTGGGAAGCAATGCTGGCAGCACAACCGGTGCCACAGCAGGAGCCAATATCCGTGTACCGACTGACCAAGAACGAAAATGGCGTATGGCTTCCAGCGTCCGAGTGGCTGACAGGCTATCCAGACCCATCGTGGGAAGAACTCGTTGCGAAGGAACCAGAACTCTGGAACGTACAGCGGCGTGTGACAGGTAAGCAGATTGCGGACGGACTTGCAAAGGCGCTTGCACAACCAGTAGCGCAGCCTGTGGCGTGGAGACACCAGAGAAAGTTTATCAATGATGAAAACCTTTGGGAATCAGATTGGCACTTGTCTCGTTGGGATGAAGGCAACGGACAACCGCTTTACGCAGCACCCCAAGAGGAAAACAAGATGCTGCTGGAGGCGTTGAAGGAAGCAAACACACTTTTGGCTGAATTGACGCATTCATCGTGGATTACTGGCCTTGATGCCGCATCGGTTGATATGCGCCAAAGGATTAGGGCTAACCATGAACGTGCTTATGCAGCCATTGAGAAGGCAGAGAAGCTATGACTGATTGCCCATACTGCGCTCTTGTCGCAGAAAACATCGAGCTAAGGCGCATCATCGAAGCACAGGCAATGCTGATGCCGCCCCCTGCTATTCCTCCTGTTGCAGAGCATCCTGAAAGGGTTGTAACGGGTATTGAGACTGATGTGGATGCAGCATGAACGAGTACGAATTTGACTTGTTTTGGCACGCACTGAACTATCGTGGTGCAGCAACCCAACACGCCCAACAACATTGGGAAGCTTTAGAGGGTTGCGTGAATAGGCTGATTGCCAGAGAGCGCGAGGAATGCGCCAGCATTGTCGAAAATGCAAACACGCCAGATTGCGGAGGGTGGACAGCACAGGGCATTGCAGACGCTATCCGCGCAAGGGGCAAAGCATGAACTACACATTCACTACAAGCGATGCAGAAGAAGCCGCGCACCTGATGAAGTGCTTTGAGGCATTTCATGCGATAGGCGAGATATACGCAACCGCACGGAATCAGATTAAACACAGCGAACCGGACTCGGACAGAGCCGCATTAGAGGCCATCAAGGTTCTGGCATCAGAAGTAATGGAGTTGGTGAAGTGATGTTTCTGACCGAATCAGAACTGGTAGAACTTACCGGATATCGTCAGGCATCCAAGCAAGCCGCGCACCTGAAAGCCCAGAGAATCCCGTTCCATACTAACTGTGCAGGGCATCCAAAAGTAGCCAGGGCGGTTTTGGAAGGGCGTAAAGTAGCGGAGAAGTCCGTTAAGCAATGGAGTCCATCATGGGCAGGAAGCCAAGCGTAAATTTCCGTTTACCTAGTCGTATGAGGGCGCGTGTCAGGAATGGCACAACGTACTACACCTACGACAAAGGCGGGAAGCCAAGGAAGGAAGTACCACTTGGAACCGATTACCTGCTGGCTGTGCAGAAGTGGGCAGAGATGCACGAAGCAGCCCCCACCGAGAAGCTGACCGTTGCATGGGCTATCGGGAAGTACCGCGCTTCCCCCGCTTTTGATGAAGTCGGGTTAGGTACTCAGGCTGACTATGGATATGCGTTTGACAAGCTGCTGGCGAAGTTTGGCGATGCCCCGCTGGATGAAGTCAGGCCGAGCCATGTAACGCTCTATATCGATCAAAGGAGCATGGAGAGCAAGCACAGGGCAAATCGGGAAAAAGCTGTCCTATCCATGCTCTATAGCTGGTGCTTGGCGCGTGAGTATTGCACCGTCAATCCCGTTGCAGCCATCAAGACGAAACGGCTACCAGGGCGCAAAGACGTATATATCACCGATGACCTGCTGGAATCCGTTTACCAGAAGGCAAGCCCTGCCCTGCGCGATGCAATGGATTTGGCTTACTACTTAGGACAAAGGCCAGCCGATGTGCTGAAAATGTCAGAGGCAGAGATACGCGCTACCTTCTTTGACTTCAGGCAAGGCAAGACGGGTACAGGTATGCGGATTAGCGCAACTGTGGACGATTTAGAGGCACTGATGAAGCGGATAGCCGAGCGCAAGAGTAGGTTTGCTGTCCACTGTATGCAGTTGCTAGTGGATGAATCAGGCAAGCCGATGACCAAGGCAAAGCTAAGAAGCCGCTTTGAGGCAGCGCGGGAAGCCGCAGGAGTGAACGGAAGCAAATTCCAGTTTAGAGACTTGAGGCGCAAGGCCGGAGCCGATTTGCGCGATCAGGTAGGACTAGAAGCCGCACAGGATTTGCTAGGTCACAAGTCGATTGTGATGACGGAGCATTACACCGGAGGACGTGGGAAGAAAATTACCGCAATTCCTGCCAAACGTAAGAACGGCGCGGGGTCTTAGGTGCATAATTGCGGAACTATGGATATCGGGAAATGGCGTAAATGCTGGATTCCGCGCAGGATTCAGGTACTAGCGAGTAACATCGTGGAGGTTCGAGTCCTCTTCTGGGCACCAAGCGTAGCACATCGTTGTGTCGCTATTAAAAGCCTAGCAAGTGGGCAGCAGTTTTTCCCTAAATTACAGGGTTTTGCCGCAAAACAGGAAAGAAAATGAACTCAAAACTAACTCTCAAACTACTGACATTCTCGTGCGGCATGGCATTCCTGCTGTACGGGGCTTTGACTTTTGGCATCCAAGATTGGGATGTGGGCGTGTCCTTTGTAATGGGCTTTTTCACGTTCTGCACGGCTGACATTACCGTGAGAATCATTCGCTACCGTCAGTACAAGCTGTTTCCTGTGGCTGCTCTTTTCACTTGGCTATCGGTAGACCTTAGCTACACCGCTTACTGGATGATTGTTGACGAGAGCAGGATGCTTCGTGCCGAGCAGTTTTTCCCTAGCCTGATGATGTATCTGCTGTGCGGGGTTATTTGGTCAGCCCTTCCCACGCCCCGAGAAGCCCTTGACCTATTTCACGAAACGAAGCATCGCTTCTTGAGCCACCATAAGGCAGGTTGATGCCCAATGGGGTCAGTGAAGGCCAAAGCCTCGTAAGCACACATTGCAGCTTTGCCGCCGCTTCCTATCGCCTCTATGCCGTTTTGCACCTTTGAGCCTGTGCCTGTTCCTGCGTAGTAGGTGAGCGAGTTGCTTGTCAGAACAAGGGCATAGGAGTTTCCAAAAGAAGGCGGCTTTGCTGTTGGCTTTTTGAACCAGCGCACAAAAGATTCCACTTCATCAAAATCACCCGCCCCGCCAATCAATGCGCCCTTATGCCGCCACACCTTGCGGCCTATCCACACCCTGTCACCATCAGAAATGCTAGAGTCAGAGATCATCACGCCCAAGCGAAGATCGGCAAGAATTGTTGTCATTGCAATTTGTGCTTCTCAGTTGGTTCTGTCGTGTCAAACAATAGTGAAGATGAATGGTTAGCATCCTCTCCATCTCTTTGTAATCTCGCTCTGTCTCTGCTGTAGCTATTAGCCGGAAAAGGTACTGCTCCACCATGTAGAGGTTCGCT
>JFJP01038894.1_pt1 | contig 15240 bp, 15 predicted proteins | sample 431651 | NCBI WGS metagenome assembly JFJP01 (sample SAMN02602958, study PRJNA72255) | Microbial mat metagenome, whole genome shotgun sequencing project. | biome: fresh water; feature: sink hole; material: water; isolation source: purple microbial (photo- and chemosynthetic) mats found in...
TGGTTTTTCATTATTCCTGATTCTGATCCAGAGAATCCTGATTCATAATCATTTTTACAAGACAATTAGCCTGATTGCATGAACAACCGGATAATAGTCATTACAACAATCTATCCGCATGAAGCCCATTTGATTGAAGGCTTTTTAAACTCACATGGGATAGAGACATCATTAAAAGATGAAATAACTGTGCAGTTAAACACTGCATATTCAAATGCTGTTGGAGGAATAAAAATACTCGTAAGCGATTCAGATTATGATAAGAGTATTCAGCTTCTTAAAGACGGAGGGTATATTACCGATCCGGGTAAAAATGAAGATAATGATCAGCAAGTATTTCTCGTAGAATATACTACAAATCATAAGAATTGTCCCTTTTGCAATTCCGACAATATTACGATTAAGAAAAAACCAAATACATTCTCTTTTATAATTTCACTTTTAATAAGCTTATTACTTTTTGCAACTATCGCTCCAATTTATAAATCCATTTATAAATGCTTTGATTGTGATAAGGAATGGAAGTATAAAAGAAATTAGCCATATCTTAAACATCTGCAGATGAAAAAAACTACATTTTTCTGTGCTATTTTCCTTTCAGTCTCCCTCATTGCCAACTCCCAGATAAACAGAAGCGATGTAAAAAGTGTACTGTCAGGTTTCCTCAGGAATTCCTATGATGGCAGGTATCAGGGTTGGAGTGGAAACTCTAAGGACTCGCTCAGAGGTGATGCTACAAAATATTATGACAGAATAAAATCAATTGACAAATCCTTTTGGATAGAGCAGGGAGACAATGTCTTTTATATACTATCATATTCCCTGGACTCCATTGTTACATATACTGATTACTCAGTAGGTTTTGTTTCTATTGTCTACGTAGCGAACGGGTACTGTATGGATCGTTTCACATTCAAAAGAGAGTCAACAAATAAAAGATATCTGCTTATCAAAGAAAACGGAGTCTGGTTTGTTATGGCTGAGACAAAAGACTGGTATGTATCAGTTAGTGCATATATTAAATGGGCTGAAAAATATTTATCAGATAATGCCCGCACACAAGGACCTGAATATCTTTATAACGTAAAAAGAAATCTTAAGGACTTTAAAGAGTTTAACTCCCAAAAATAGGTCCTTTGAAAGACACTGGTTACAGTTGTAATTGGACCCACCTGACGTAAATTTACTCTTAATATTTTAAATGAGTATTGAGGATAAATAATTATTGTTTAAGTTGTTAGCAGTGACAATATTTAATTTCTAAAAAATTTCAATTTTATCTCAGGAGATCCAAATCTAACGCTAAAATTGACAGTATTTTACATCCCCACAGATCAGTAGGTATTTACAGATTTTAGAAAAAAAACAACCAATTATATTTTGTTCTTAAAGCCACGTAAGTGGCTTAATATGAATAACCCCCAGCGCCCAGCTGGGGGTAAGAGCATCAACTGACTCTTAAGCACTGAAGGTGCTTAATATAATTGGAATAATATATTGGTTTTTGTATCTTAGCATTATCTCCTGTATTACAAACAAAATAATTAAAAATGTCAAGTTACCGGCAACATCTCTATCATCTTGTTTTCAGGACTAAAAACAGTTTGCATACTATAAAACAGGATAACGTAAATGAGCTTTATTCCTACATCACTGGTTTTGTAAAAAATAAAAACAGCCATCTTTATCGTATTAATGGGGTCGAAAATCACCTTCATATTCTTACAGATATGCATCCGTCAATTGCACCAATGGATTTCATGAGAGATGTCAAGGTATCAACGTCATTATGGATGAAAAGTAGCGGTCTGTTTCCTGCATTTAAAGGATGGGCAGAAGGTTATGGATCTTTTACCTGCTCATATAAAGATCTGGACAGATTGGTAGAATACATTAAGAATCAGACTGAACATCATAAAAAGATTACATTTGAGGAAGAGTATAGGATACTTCTTTTAGAGTATGGTATAACCCCGGATGAGAAGTTTTTTCCTTAACTGATATATTCAGCTCCTTCAGAGCTGGAGGTGGATTGTGGTTCCAGCCCCCAGCTGGCGCTGGGGGTTATTCATATTTGGCTCTTTCAGAGCCACTTGACATAGAGGCATGAGTGCAAATTTTTTTGAATAAATCGCTTAGGATGACCGGTCTTTTTTTGGAGCATAGGGATTGTTATTCAATTCAGAAACTCATAATTTTAAAATTGTCATGAAAAATTTAATCTGCTTAATCACCTTTATTCTGTTCCTTTCATGTGAAAAGGATAATAAAGTCCTTCCGGACGGACATTATCAAGGGTATTTTAAGTATGGCACTGTCGAAATGTGGGAATCATTTGGCATTGAAAGTGAAAGCTTTGTCGAATATGCCTCCGGAGGTGCAGCCTATCAAAAATTTCCTTTCTACTGTCTCACAAAAGGAACTTATAAGATTCGTGGCGGGACAATTGAATTCTATAATATTCAGATTGCCCAGCCACCCAACAAAGAATTGAGTACATGTGATCAGGATTTTATACTGTCAGGGAGTTATACTGTCGGGGAGTTAACTGATTCCGTAATTTCATTTTGGAAAAATTCAACCTTAGGCAAACAGGAATATAAACTAAAACTATTCTACTCTGAATAAAATTTTCCGGACTATCTAAAACCAAACAAATGGAACGAAGAACTTTTATTAAAAATGCCGGAATTGCCGGCGGCATTATTGCCGCTTCTCCCTTTTTAGCAAATTGTCAAACCGGAAGTGATTATGACTTTCCACTGACGGACCTTCATGTCCACCTCACCGCCACATTTACAATTGATCATTTAATGGATATCTCGAAACGAACAAACGTTCAGTTTGGCATCGTGGAAAATCCTGGCGATAAGGTCAATGACGATAATTCGCTCCTAAAATTCATTGAGAATCTTCGTAAGTATCCTGTTTATATTGGCTTGCAGCCAATGAGTCCCGGCTGGTCCAGTTTATTCTCTCCGGAAGTTATTTCTTTACTCGATTATGTACTTATGGACCCTCAGACAGTTCCACATGGGAATAAGTATAATGAAACTTTGTATATTTGGAATTATGATACTTACATAGATGACGATGAGGTCTTTATGAAAGCATATATGGACCGCACCCTGAAGGTCATTAATAATGATGAACCACTTACAACACTGGGATGGCCATTGTTTTTGCCGGTCTGTATCGCCCGCGAATACTATAATATATGGACTGAGGAACGTATGCAACAAATAATCACTGCGGCCAAAGCTAAGAATATTCACATCGAGATAAACGATATTGCACATACGCCACATGAGCGATTTATAATTTTGGCCAAAGAACAGGGACTTAAATTTACCTTTGGATCAGATACACGCGATAAAAAGGCCGGAAGACTCGATTATTGCAAGTTTATTGCGAAGAAATGTAAGCTAACGAGGGATGACTTCTATATACCGGAAAGAATATTATAAGGAGCTATAACAAATGGCGTATTTCCTGTCCCTCCGGCGAGCACGGAGGTTAGACCTTAATGTTGTATACAGTCTACAGAAGTTTTAGATTATAAATTAATACCTTAATAAAATGGAAGACAACGACAGAATTATCAAAGCTTACAGCGGGAGCGAAGGTTTGGTGCATATCCTGAAAGACAAATTGGAACAAAATGGAATTATTGCCACAATTCATAATAACTCCGGTGATAGTTTCCTGGGCGGAACGCCAATTGCTACAGACCTTTATATAAGGCAAAATGATATTAAAAAAGCAGAGCCAATAATTCAGGAATTTATAAGAACTAACCAGTCCGGCTTATTATGAAGAAGAAGCTTATAATTGGATCATCAATTTTCCTTATTGTTGCATCAGTAATAATGCATTTTTACTTTAAAGAACCTGTTGGAGATACAATCGGAGGTTCACTGGATTTCATTATCGGAGCAATGTTTGGGGCAGGTATTACACTTCCGGTTTTGCTTTTAAACGATAAAATTAAAGATTAGCCTGTAAAATTAATTTAACTTGTGCTGACAACGGGAGCAGAATATGAAAAGACAACATAATTACAGGGTAACTGTACAATGGACAGGTAATACAGGAACAGGAACTGACAATTACCAGAATTACGAACGTTCACATACTATTGATATTGCAGACAAGCCGACAATTCATGGCTCTTCGGACCCGGCATTCCGCGGAGATAAATCAAAGTATAGTCCTGAAGACTTATTGGTTTCATCATTGTCTGCCTGTCACATGCTTTGGTATCTGCATTTGTGTTCGGAAGAAGGTGTTATTGTAATAGATTACGTTGATAATGCCTCAGGAATAATGATCGAAACTTCAGATGGTGGAGGAAAATTTACTGAGGTAACATTAAACCCTGTCGTTACAGTGGCAGATGAATCAATGATTGACAAAGCGAATGAACTGCACTCAAAAGCAAATAAGCTTTGTTTTATTGCCAATTCTGTTAATTTTCCGGTAAAACATAACCCGACAGCCGGAATTAAATGAACTTGAATTTTAATTTTAAATAAAGCCAACAGTAAGACATCCACAATATTTTTTAATATGAAATCAAAACTCTTTCTGCCTGCATTTTTAATCTGCAGTTCAGCATTTTCACAGCTTACTGATACTGACATGGTTCTCATCCCGTCCGGAGAATTCACAATGGGAAAAAATACCCCGGCAAAAACAGACTGGCAACCTGAACATAAAGTCACACTCGATGCATTTTACATGGATAAATGCGAGGTAACCAACAAACAATACTTCGAATTCTGTACAAAAACAGGTAATCCGCTTCCTGAATTCTGGAATTTACCTGTGTTTAAATGCAGCCTTGAATATCCCGATCATCCTGTTACAGGAGTGAGCTCTTCAGATGCGATGAAGTATGCGCAATGGGCCGGAAAAAGACTCCCCACTGAGGCAGAATGGGAATATGCAGCGAGAGGCGGATTATCAGACAATAGCTACCCGTGGGGAAACCAGATAGACTCAACTCTGGCAAACTATGGCAAAAAAAATAAAACAACCCTCAAAGTGGGATCTTTTAAGCCAAATGGCTACGGATTATATGATATGGGAGGTAATGTCTGGGAATGGACTATGGATAATTACGGAGACGAATATTATCAAAATTCCCGCGGGCAGAATCCAAAAGGTCCCGAATCAGGCAGATTCAAGGTAATCAGGGGTGGTAGCTGGCATTCCGGAGCAATGTGCATACAAACTTACTATCGCAACGGACTACCAGCATCGTGGGTTGACTTTGCAGTTGGCTTCAGATGTGTAAAAGATGTAAATTAAGGATCCTCTACAGTCTCTACAGTCTCTACAGTCTCTACAGTCTCTACAGCCTTCCAGTTAGTTCCCCAGCTTGGTTATAATATACCCCCCCAGATCATTCCCCTGTTTAGCACTTATATCTGCCGTAAATCTGTAGTGTATTCCTCCGTAGATCCTGCTGACAGATGCCTCTGCAGCAGCCTCATTGAATGAATTGAAGTGGCGTTCCATTCCGATATAGATGAGATCGCTGGTATCCTGAAATTCAAAATTGTCGCCGAAGAGTGCAGTAAGAACAGTGGCAGCACAGGCCGAGATATTGCTGTGACCGCTTGTATATTCAGGAAAGGGAGGAGTCTGAAGATATGGCAGCCACGCAGGATCGAATAATTCATTTATTGCTGTAACCGGCCTGATGTAGCTGCTTCTGTATTTCTCATCCCAGCACGATAAAAACGATTCAAACAATGCCAGTGAAGTATAGGCATAAGCTTTAGCTGTCTTTACATCGTCAGCTCCGGATGTCCTTGAAGCTATCGCACATATTCCCATCCAGTGCCCTCCGGGGGTTATTTTTTTGTTCCCGAACATCATATGTCCGGAGTGTTCGATTACAAACGGATTATCGTCCCAGAAACGGGCAATATCTATCTGTTCCTGTGTGATACTTTTATTTATATTGTAGACTTCCTTCAGAGCTTTATAGAATGTACTCGAAGTATCCTTGCTGTATGGGGGAGGAAGTACCGGTTTGAACATTGCGGCAGAATCCATTATCAATGGCATCATAGTATTCCAGCACCATTCAACACCATCGAGATAGTCAGGTGGAGTTGGTCTCCATTTCCCCGGTTCATTGCTGCCCAGATACTTTGCCTTGCCTCTTGAAGCTGTGTATCCGTCTTTATCAGCCCTTCTTAAGATTACTTTCGCAACTGAATCACCAAATGCTTCTGAACGTTTAAAGGTTTCTTCGTCAAGAGTCTCCCTGAAACCATCATAAACAGATTGTTCGTAGCTTATCAGAGAATCGACGGAGAAAACTCTTACATTCCTTACAACATTGAAGAAGGCTTTTGTGGCGGCCAGGGTAAAGTTGTATTCCTTACCTGCCTCAGGTACCGGCATTGTACCAAATCCATTGAGCTTTGCCGTTATCGATAGCGCTCCTTCCTGCTTAAACCTGATAGCCTCATACGATGCCAGGGATGAGTAAACATAAAGTCTGCTCGCAACAGGAGGTGTAAATACATCATAAATAATAACCTGGGTTAGTTTATCCTGATTCTGATGCAAGATCTCAGTATCAGAGAGTTTAACTGTTTTTTTCTGAGTACATGCTGCTGCAAGAACAGTCAGAATTAATAAAATTGAAAGTTTAAAGTGGTTCATCAAGGTATTGGTTTATTAAGTTTCAAAGTAATACAATATTATTTTAGTTAAAAATTATCAACCCATTCCCAAAGGGCTCATTAAAATGTCCAAATCCATTAACCACAAAGTCCGCAAAGATTTTTCACAAAGTTCGCAAAGAACTGAATTTAAACTTCTTATCCTTAGCGTGCTCTGCGCCTACTTAGCGTGCTTTGCGGTTAAAAAATTATCCTCTTTTCACCTTTACTGTTAGTAATTGTTAATGATTTCACATTATCGCCGTGTGTTAAGAATCTGGCCGATTGTGACAGGAATGATGATCCGTAATAAAATTCCTGTTTCCTTTTTGATCCGTTAATGAGTTCAAGTTCAGCATACATATCATCAGCAAGCACCTGAATATTCCTAAAATTGCTATTCAGTTCAAATAGTTTTAATGCCCCCCGGTTCTGAGAGGCTGCAACAGTATATTTCCCCTCCGATCTTCTTAGTTTAACAAGAGCCTTGCCATTTCCGGGGATAAAAACTCCGCTTTCGGCAATTGTAAGTGGATTGAAATTCCCTTTTCCGTCGCCCTTAAGCAATAGTCCGTTTAAAGCATCATACCTGCCTGTTAATACTTCGGTTCCGAAATCGTTTCCGTTTATAAGCAGATCGGGGTTCCCATCGCCGTCGAAGTCATCTGTCACCATTCCGTTAACTGCTGAAAATTGGGCCTGATTCGGGAGCGGAGAAATTGTGAATTTACTGTTGCCGTCATTTCTGAAATATGACGATCTTAATTCATTTGCCTTCAGTTTTAGTGCACCCGCCAGCTGTTGCTCTGTAAACAGCTGGTCGATTGTTGCAACAGCCGATGACTTGTAATTCTGAAATTTTGAGCGCATTTTAATCATCTGTTTTACGATATCATCGCGGCCGTTTGCAGGAAAATCCTTCATTGTTGAATCGGTCTGACTTGCAATCAGGTATACCGAGGTAAATGCATCATAGTTCCCGTTGTTGTCAAAATCTCCGGAAACAACTGACACTGGGTATTTCTCAGATGCTCTGTAATATGAATTCTTTCCGAGGTTTCCTGCAGCATAATCAATATCACCGTCATTATCGAAATCGGCTGCAGCAATTGTGTTCCACCATCCGGTTGATCCGGCTGTTCCTGTTTTGGCGGTTACATCAGAAAAGGTACCGTTATTATTAGCAAGAAATTTCAGCGGCATCCATTCACCTGCAATAACCAGATCGGTCCACCCGTCGTTATTAAAATCTGAAAAAATTGCATCGCAGACCAATCCCATATTAATAAGGGGAGGAGCTGCCTCTTTAGTTACATCGGTAAATTTAATTCCACCTCTGTCTGAATCATTTCTGTAAATAAAACTCGAAACCGGCTTTGGGTAGTTCCACGGATCAACCCTTCCGGCAATAAACAGGTCAAGATCGCCATCCCTGTCAAAATCGGCTGCCCTAACGCACGATTTGCTCGTATTATTAATAGGTAATGATTCACTTTTCTCCGTAAAATTTCCCTTGCCGTCATTTAAATAAATATTGTCAGAGTATGCGTCTGAACCTGATTCATATTCATATCCTCCGGAGGCAATATACAGATCCTGATCTCCATCGCCATCTGCATCGAACAGCAGTATCCCCATATCATCAGCTTTTGCGGAGATTAGTTTTGGGTCTTTCAGAAGGGGTTTACCTGTGAATGTCCCTTCGCGCTTCTGAAGAAATATCATAGCGGTGTTCTGAGAAGAACCTCCGATGATTATATCATCAAGGCCATCGCCATTCAGATCTGCAGAGGCAAGAGCCGGTCCGTATTCTGAGAACTTATGAGGTATCAGTTTCTGGATGTTAAAGTCCACAAAATCAGTCTCTTTATCCAAATAACTTATCTGTGCATCGCGGGTAGCCTCTCTAAAAAGTCCTTTACTCTTTGCCGATACTTGTGTTTTTGTATTTGACAATGCATTTCTGATGTCTGGTTTTACTACCTGATCAGTGGCAATATTTCTCAGGATTTCCGATTTTCCAGTCTGCCATTTAACCGCTACGGAATCAACAAGATTTATTTCACCCAATCCGAAATGGCCATTATCTTCCATTGTTGATAGATAGCCCCTGTATGGACTGTTCTCCCAGAATTGTTTTTTGCCGTTGCCATAATAAATTTCAACTGTTGTCCCTATTCCGTTCAGGTTGAGCGAATCTCCTCTCAGGTCAATCTTCAGGTAATGACTCTTTCCCGGATTAAGCTCTATTGAGTTATTCTTATATAATGAAGCTTCATCATTAATGTTATTAATTACTAGATCAGGATCACCGTCATTGTCAAAATCGGCAAAGGCTGCCCCATTTGAAAATGTGGGTGTAGACAATCCCCATTCAACAGACATATCCGAAAAAGTTAAGTCAGTATTGTTTCTGAAGATGTAGTTATGGATCTTTACCTCAGGCACCTGTTTAAGGATTTCAGCTTTAGGGGTTGAGAGCCAGGCTTTGTTTCTGAACATTCCGAAATCACGGTCGGTAATATCCCTTGGAAAACCGTTTGCAATAAAAAGATCTTTATAACCGTCATTATCAAAATCTGCCAGCAGGGGAGTCCAGCTCCAGTCAGTAGCTTCAATACCTGCAAAATAGGCAATCTCACTGAATACCGGAAGACCGGTGGTATCAGACTCTGCAGGAGGAGGTCCCTGGTTGATCTGCAGAGTATTTCTTATGTACTGGTAAGAATATCCAAACTGCTCGGTATTCTGGAAAAACTGATAGCTGGCAGGCGGAAGCATCATTTTCTTTCTGTAATTGTCTTCAGGATTCATGTCGAGTGAAATAAAATCAATGAGACCGTCATTATTTATATCACCGGCATCATTCCCCATAGCACTGTTGGAAGTATGTTTAAATGAAGAATGAATCCTATCAGAAAATGTTCCGTTTTTGTTATTTATCCAGAGCAGGTCATTCATAAGGTAATCGTTGGTTACATAAATATCTTTCCATCCGTCGAGGTTAATGTCGCAGATTGATGCCTGATTTCCATAGCCCTCTGTCTGAATACCTGTCTCCTTTGAGACATTTTTGAAAACCGGATGTCCCAGTGAATTATCAAAGTCGTTCCGGTATAATCTTCCTGTGCTTCGATTTGATCCATCCTTTAAAACCGGACGAAATACATATGGTGAGTTACGGTCATTTATTTCATTAACAGTCAGATATACATCCAGGTCGCCGTCGTTGTCGTAATCGAAGAAAGCTGCCTGAGTTGTATGGGAATTGTCGTCGAGACCGTATTCCGATGCCATATCCACGAAGTGAGGAATATTTTTATTATCAGTCCCCTTATTAATATAAAGTATGTTTTTCCTCTTTTCAGAATTATTCCAGATTGTGGCGGAGATATAAATATCCTGCCATCCATCATTATTAATATCAACTATTGCAACACCCCGGCACCATTTCCCATCGCCGTTAACGCCGGCATTTTCGGTAACATCCTTAAATTTGAAATCACCTTTATTAAGGTATAGTTTGGAGGAAGTGAGGTTTCCTGTAAAATATATATCAGCCAGACCATCGTTGTTAAAATCACCAATACCCACACCGCCACCATTGAAGACATTACCGTTATCAAGCTGGTTAATTGAATCATTTTCAATTATTTGGTTTACGAAGTGAATCCCGGAATGTGAGGATTTTATCTTTTCAAAACGTGTTTTTTGCCTTGAACATGATACTGCAGAAAAAAGAATAAGAAGACAGACAAAAAATCCGGTTTTTAAGGAATGGAAGTAAGAAGTCATAAAACTAATCTCAGGTTTCGGTAATTTAAAAATCAACATCCTAATCCTAACAATAAACTGCATTGTTGGTTCAAAATATTTCACAAAAAATTATTAAAATTTCTTTAATCTTATTTTAATCTCATTTTAATACAGGTTGTGCATTTCAGCTTTTTTCTATAGTATGATTTTCAATGGATTTCCTTTGTGTTCCTTCGTGCTCCCTTTGTGTACCTTTGTGGTTAATTATTTTACCTGATGGAAAGTGTCAGTGTAAAGGTGTTATATTTGAAAATATTTTGATTACGATTTAGTAAAGATTTACATGAAAAAGGTTATAACTCTTTCAGTATTGCTGCTTCTTGGATTCTGTTTTTCAGACAATTCTTCAGGTCAGTCGAATAAGGTTCCGCCGTTCAGGATGATGATGGCAAACAATAAGGTTTTTATGGCTGAGGATTTTCCTGTTGGAAAACCAATGCTCATTGTCTATTTTTCACCTGAATGTGAAGATTGTCATGTTTTTATAGAAGGCATGCTTAACCGTATTGCTGACTTTAAGAATGTTTCTATTGCAATGGTAACATATATGACAGGAGATATTGTTACAAAATATGTTATCAAGAACAGTCTAACTATGTACACCAATATATATGTAGGAACCGAGGGTAATACACTCTTTCTTAAAAACTACTACAATATTGTAACGTTCCCTTTTGTGGCACTTTATGATAAGAATGGCAACTTAATTGTAAAATATACAACTAAGCAGGTTGATCTCAATGACCTTGTGAGCAGGATTAAGAAGCTATAAGTTACATCTACGCCAGCTCGTGACTACGATAGCGCGAATTTGTAATTCGTGCTAAACCAGGTGTTATGTTTATTTGTCACGATTACTTCCCAAAAGCTATCATGACTCCGACAGCGAGAAGTTAAATTTAATTGGCACAGATTACAACCGAGCAAAGGCACGGATTGCAAATCCGCGCCAGCGGAGTATGACAAGCCCCTTTGCGAGCTCGGCGAAGCCAAATCTGCGCCAGCGAGGGCCTTTGCGCCTTTACGCCTGAAATTATAATTTATTGATTATCCAATTAATAGCGTAACTTACCCAATATTAGTTTTTCAGCAGAAGTCTGCAATTCAATTATACTTACAGAAAGGACCCATTTATGTGTTTTTCAGCGGAGGCAAGTTTTGCGGGAGGTGTAATCATCTCTGCAATAGGAGTTGTAACTGTACGTAAGGTTCATAAACCATCACAGATTCTCTTCGCGTCTATCCCTCTGTTTTTTGGATTCCAGCAGATTGCCGAGGGACTACTCTGGATTACACTACCTTCTTCAGAATACATTGGGCTTCGGCATGTGTCAACTTATATTTTTTTAGCTATGGCCCAGGTAGTCTGGCCCATGCTTATCCCTCTTTCAGTTCTGTTAATGGAAAAATCTCAAACCAGGAAAAAGTGGCTTCTTGGTCTTTTCTTCACAGGTCTGTTATTATCGTTATATTATACAATATGTCTTATCTTATTTGATGTAAGGCCTCAGATACAAGGCTTTCATGTGTATTATGAGAACGATTTTCCCGTATCGCTTAGAATGGTAGCTTTTGGTATATATCTTATTGCTACTATTACTCCACTGTTTGTTTCAAGTATTAAAAGGACACACATGCTTGGGATCCTGATGACATTGTCGTGCCTCATAACGGGTATCTTTTTCACTCAGTACCTGTTATCGGTTTGGTGTTTCTTTGCAGCACTCATAAGTGCTGTAATTTATTGGATTTTAAGCGATTCAAAGAAGCTGTTTAATATCGAAAAACTCAATCTTTTATAATTGTAAGTTCTTCCGGTGCATCCTTTCCTAATCTTTTGACCCCCAACCCCCCTAAAGGGGGGCTAATACCCCGCTAGCGATCGGGACCGCGCCAGCCCGGTGCCGTTACGCCGTTGAGCCTTTGAGCCGTTGCTCCTTTGGTTAATATTATTACTTTTACCGGAAATTTAAATACTTGGAAACTAACATTGTTCTGACTCAGATTGCCATACTTGCAATAGTTGTTATCATTGGGGCAATTGCGGCTGTTTTTAAGGTACTTAATCACGATACCCTGGGCATGCTCTCTAAAGTGATCTTCAATATTTCACTTCCGCTTATGCTCTTTACAAATTTTCTTAAGCTTGATGCCACGCCAAAATTACTGGCGAATAGCTTTATAGTGCTTTCTGTATCAGCCTTCGTCATTTTTTTTATGTTGTTTATCGGCTGGGTTACAGCAAGAATATTTAAGATTACCGGCCGTGAGGCGGCAGTTTTCAAAGCACATGCTATGTTCGGTAATATAATATTTCTGGGATTTCCGCTTATAAACGCGCTTTACGGCGCTGAGGGATTACTTTATGCCAGTATGTTTCAGCTGACATCAAATATCATTATGTGGACAGTTGGAGTGGTTGTCCTGACCTTCGGGAATGGAGTATCATGGAAAAAGAGTATTCTTAAAGTGGTCAATCCTAATACAATTGCAACTGTTATTGGTCTGATCTTTTTCTTATTATCAATTAAACTTCATGCGATTATTGTAACCCCACTTACAGAAACAGGTGCTGCAAATACCTGGCTCTGTATGCTTTATATCGGGGCAATGCTGGCATCGTCGGATGTTGGCGGACTTCTGAAAAATAAAAGTCTCTATATAATCAGTTTCAACAGGCTTGTTTTTGTTCCCGCTATTCTGATTGCACTTTTTGCACTGGCTGCCTCATTGCTTGGTACTTCTCCCGACAAACTGGTGACATCGGTTATTATTCTTGAAGCATCGATGCCATGTATGGCAAGTGTTGTTATTATGGCTAAGGAGCTTGGTGCCGACGATCGACTGGCTGTCGGAAATGTTTTTGTTTCCACAATTCTGAGTATTGTTACTCTTCCATTTGTGCTGATGGCTATAAACAGGTTTCTGTAAAACCCCTCTGCCGCGCTGCGGCATCTCCCCTAAAGGGGAGCTAATTTGTTCATCTAATGTAGATTATACTTTTTTTGAATTAACCCCCCTTTAGGGGGGCAGGGGGGCAAAACAAAATCTTTGCGTACTCTGCGGTTAATTGATTTCTTTAGACCTTAATCACTTTCGGTTTTTCAACCGCAAAAACTATCCCTGCAAAAATCAAAAGCAATAATGTTCGGAAAGAGATTCTTAAGAATGCACCGTCAATAACTATCAGAGTACTTATAAAATATAGTGCAATTGAAAGTCCAAGTATTCCTGCAAATTTTAAAAGATTATACCTGACAGGGAAATATTTTTGTCCAATGAGGTAGGAGAGAACCATCATTGAAAAATAGCAGATAAATGTAGCCCAGGCTGAACCATAATATCCATGAATAAGGTGATCGGATGATAGCGGGATCCACCAGAAATTTAGACCCAGAGTAATAACAGCTCCTATTAGTGCAAGCCACGCTCCCCAGCTTGTTTTTCCGGTAAGCTTATACCATATTGAAAGGTTATAATAGACTCCGAGGAAAAGATTTGCCATCAGCAATACCGGTATAACAGCTCTTCCTTCAAGGTATCCTTCGCCCCGGATAAGCAGAGGGAGTATTATATCATCAAGGTAAAGCATTGTTCCAAGGAAGATAAGCGAGACAACAATAATGAAGTAGTCCATTATTTTAGCATAGCTCTCTTTCGCATCTTTTTCCTTTGACTGGGCAAAGAAAAATGGCTCGGCAGCATACTTGTAAGCCTGAATAAAAATTGTCATTAAAATGGAAATCTTATAACATGCATTATAAACTCCAACCTGATAGTCAGCGATATTGTCAGGCAAAAGATAGCGCAGGAGAATGCGGTCAAAAGTCTCATTTACCATTCCTGCCATGCCGGCAAAAAGAAGCGGGAAGGCATAAAACAACATCTTTTTCCACAACAACGGGTTTATTTTCCATTTTGTAGCTGCAATTTCAGGGGTTAGCAGTAGGAGAGTTGCACCGCTGGCGATAAGATTTGAAATGAAAATATACTCAATGCCCCAATCCGTCCTGTAAACTAAACCGACGAAACGGGCTGCAACACTATTTTCGTGATTACTTAATATATAGGGGCATAGAAGAATAAAGAAAAGATTGAGCACTATATTAATAAGTATGCCGGTGAGTTTAATCGCGGCAAATCTCCGGGGCTTGTTTAATGCACGCAGCCTTGCAAAAGGGATTGCTGAAATCGCATCAAGCGCAAGAATCCATCCGAACCAAATAACATAATTGCTATTATCCGGATAATCAATCCAGACAGAAATAGGTTTAGCAAAAACAGAAACAAGAAGCAGAAAAATTCCTGATGAGAGCAGAAGGGATATCATGCCTGTGCTGAAAACCTTTTCCTTATCGCTCTCAAGCTCATTGAAACGGAAAAACGAAGTCTCCATTCCATAAGTAAGAACCACTGTCAAAAATGATACAAATGCATAGAATACACCTACAGTTCCGTAAGCATCAGGCAGAAAAATATTAGTATACAGAGGAACTAAAAGATACCCTAATATCCTTCCAAGAATACTTGGAATTCCATATATGGCAGTCTGCCCGGCAAGTTTTTTTATAGCAGTCACGAAAACAAAGATAATGTTTAAAACATAATGTTGAAAAAGTTGAAAATGTTTAAATGTTGAAGAGTTGAAGGGTTGAAAAGTTGAAAAAGAAATAAAACTGTATTCTTCTGCTGTAGGAATAAAAATCAATAATTACCTTTAGCTATAAGAAACCGGAATTTT
>JFJP01039104.1_pt1 | contig 15239 bp, 12 predicted proteins | sample 431651 | NCBI WGS metagenome assembly JFJP01 (sample SAMN02602958, study PRJNA72255) | Microbial mat metagenome, whole genome shotgun sequencing project. | biome: fresh water; feature: sink hole; material: water; isolation source: purple microbial (photo- and chemosynthetic) mats found in...
ATTTATTACAGTGATATCAGTTCAAGTTTCCTTTCTGATGTGATTATTCATAAAATCTCATTCTCGGTTGAGAATCTTACTTACAATTTCAGGGAAGGACATTCTGCAGTAGATAATGTAAGCTTTTCTATTGAAGAAGGAAAACTTATTGGTATCATGGGGGCCAGCGGGTCAGGAAAAACTACACTTCTGAACCTGATGAGCGGAATTCAAAAGCCTACTTCCGGTACTGTAAAGATAAACGGACTTGATGTTACAGGCAACAGTAAGGATCTTGAGGGAGTATTTGGATATGTGCCTCAGGATGATCTGCTGATTGAAGACCTTACTGTATTCGAAAATCTATACTACGCTGCCCGTCAATGCTTTAAAGATCAATCAAAAGAAGAGACAAATGCTTTGGTTGACCGCACTCTATCAAATCTTGGTCTTTATGAAAAAAGGGAACTGAAGGTTGGGTCACCATTCAATAAGGTAATAAGCGGGGGCCAGAGAAAAAGGTTAAATATTGCTCTGGAGCTTATCAGGGAACCATCAGTTCTATTCCTTGATGAACCAACATCGGGACTCTCCTCGAGGGATTCGGAAAACCTGATGGATCTGCTTCGTGACCTTACACTGAAGGGAAAACTGATATTTACAGTAATTCATCAGCCTTCCTCAGAGATCTTCAAGATGTTCGACAAAGTTATAATCCTCGATCAGGGCGGTTGCATGGCATATTATGGCAATCCTGTCGATTCAGTTATCTATTTTAAGACACTTGATGCACAGATTAACTCAAATATCGGAGAATGCCCTTCATGCGGCAATGTAAATCCCGAAACAATATTCAATATAATTGAGACCCAGGTCGTTGACGAATTCGGGAAATACACCGAAAAGAGAAAAGTAAAACCGAAAGAATGGGCAGCAGCATTTACTTCAAAATATCCGTACAGGGGCATTGCTGATGTTAAAGAACCGCCTCATAAGAACCTCCAGCGGCCAGGCATCTTTAACCAGCTGCTGATTTATCTCTCGAGAGATTTCAAAAGCAAGATTGCCAACAAACAATACGTACTGTTAACACTGCTTGAAGCTCCGATTCTCGGATTTGTACTTTCTTTCATAATAAGATATATTCCAGATCCTGACTCAACAGTCTATATCTTCGCTGAAAATGAAAATATACCCATTTATATTTTCATGAGTCTGATCGTTGCGCTCTTCCTCGGACTAACAATAAGCGCAGAAGAAATATTCCGTGACAGAAAAATCCTTAAAAGAGAACATTTCTTAAACCTGAGCAGATCAAGTTACCTTCTCTCAAAAGTTGCAATCTTAATTTTAATATCATCAATACAGGCTCTTCTTATTGTCCTGACTGCCAACCCTATCCTTGGAATAAAAGGGATGCTTTTAAACTACTGGCTGGCTCTTTTCACAACTGCATTCTGTGCCAATATGCTGGGGTTAAACATATCCGCTTCATTCAATTCAGCCATAACTATTTATATTGTTATACCCCTGGTTATTATCCCTATGATGGTATTAAGCGGTGCTATGTTCCCTTTCGATAAGTTAAACCGCAAAATCGGGAATGTTGAAAAGGTTCCTCTTATTGCTGAAATAATGCCAACCCGATGGACATACGAAGCTCTAATTGTAACACAGTTTAAGGATAACCGCTACAGTAAGGTATTATATGACAAGAACGGGGAGACATTTTATCTTCTTAAGAAGAAAATAAGTGAAGCCGAATTCAATAAAACACATAGAATCCCGGCTCTTCGTAATGCACTTGAAACAACACTCACTGAATACAGGAACAATCCTAAGAATATTGGTAATCAGCCAGATGTACTGCTGAAAAACCCGAAACGTCAGTTTAGTAAACTTGACCTGCTGAAAGGGGAGCTGGCTAAACTGGCCCTGGCAACAGACTTACCGGTATTCAGTTATTTAAAAGATCTTACACCCTATGAATTTAACCCGGGCATAGCCGATTCTCTCTTAAGATATCTTGAAAGGATGGATAAAGCCTGCAGTAAGATTTCCAATGCCGCAAGTGACAGAAAAGACAGGTTCTATAATATGGCAGAAAATAATGTCAAGCTAAAAAAATGGGAGAATGATTATTACAACCAGAAACTTGAAGAGATAGTCACAAAACCCTATGAAAAAAATAAATTTTTAATCTACAATAACAAAATAGTACAGAATGTCGACCCGGTTTATCTTGATCCTTCATACAATGGAATTCTGAGTTTCCGAACCCATTTTTATGCTCCTTCAAAATATATTTTTGGCATTAAAACGGATACTTTCGTATTCAATATAACACTGGTATTGCTTAGTACTATTTTCCTTTACATTACGCTGTATTATGAGCTTCTCGGAAAAGCTGTAAGGTTCTTTGAGAATTTTAAGTTCCGAAAATAAATATTTAATGAGTTGGTAATCTGATTTTTTGTATTTTTGTATTAACCCTTATATCATTCTGATGAAAATAAAGGTAATTTTTCTTTTGTTTGTTATTGTTGCTATTCTCTCATGCAGAAACTCATCCAGCAAAAACAATGAATTTGTTTTTCCGGAACTAGATTCTATACCATTATCTGAAGCGGAGAAACTTAGTCCTGAGGCGATTGCAGATATCTCAAAAAACATTTCATCGCCTGTTGAAATTGCTAATTTGCTGCAGATGCTTGAGGTTCCTTTTTCACAGAACTATCTGGCCACTTCCATTGATGCCAATAAACAGAGCACAAGCTTTGATAAAGCTCTCAAACTGGGTATTCTGGGTGCTGATCTCGGGTACCTCAATATGTATGAAAAAACCGGCAATTCGCTTGATGTTCTTTCCTCCATCAGAAAATTAGCTGATGACATTAAAGTTGGTCAGTTTTTTGATTTTGAAGCAATAAAGAGGTTATCACAGAATAAATCGAATCTCGATTCTCTTCTTTTTATTTCTATTGATTCATACTCACAAATAGATACATATCTCAGGCAGAATGAACGGGGTCAGTTATCAGCCCTGATGATTATTGGTGTGTGGATTGAAGGACAGTATCTTGCAACCCAGGTAGTAAGTCAGTACCCCGATACAATGCTGAGAGACAGGATAGGCGAACAGAAAATTATCCTGAATGACCTTCTTCTTCTGATCAGTCCATATTGTAACCGCGATCAGGAATTCACTGCACTATGTAAAGATCTTCAAAATATTAAAAATGTCTACCGCGATATCAGGATAACCTATACACAGGGAGATCCCATTAGTGTTGAAAAAGATGGTGGCCTGGTTGTTGAACAAACTGAAACAAGCGTTGTTGAAATGTCAAAGGAACAGCTTGACGGTATTATTGCTATCATGAAGGATATCAGAAACAGGCTAATTTCAAATAATTAGTATGAAGAAATATATTGTAATACTAACGTTCTTACTCATCGGGGTAGTCTCCTTCGGACAGACTGCTGATCCGCTGGTAAGTAACTGCGCAATTAACGCAGGGGCAAATGCCAAATATCTGAAAGATTTCCGGGTACAACTTGGAAAAGCAGCCAATCCGAACGAACTCCGGTATAAGGCGAACATGTCGCTATGGAAAAACACAAAGTACCGCTTTACAATGTGTAACGCAGATGATTCAAAAGGACAGCTCATACTAAGTATTAAAGATGAAACCAACAAAGTAATAATATCCTCCTACGACAAGACCAGCGGAAAGACATATCCTTTCATTGATTTTACATGCAACAAAAGTGGTATGTATCAGCTTAATTATGACTTCACTAATGGCCAGCAGGGATCTGGTGTTGGCGTTGTATCTATGGTTAAATAGATACTCAGGTAAGATACATTACCTGTATTGTTATAATCAGGATAAAAAAGACTGAAAACAGGATTTCCGGGATCAACTTCTTCCTTGAAAAAATAAAATAATGTGTCAGGAAATAGCTGACAGGGATTCCTGTGATCCAGATTATTTCTACAGATACTGATGGCAGTATAACATAAGCGAATCCTGAAATCAGGAATACCCAAATAAGTAAGAAGAAGGTTTTTCGTGCCTGTATTTTTTTTGTGTTCATAACCATCAGCAAATATGATAAGCTCAAAACCAGGATAAAACCTAAATAAATAATAGTTACTATCATTAATCTGGAAAAATCATAGGTTGTAAGTTTTCCAAAAAGATTATACTCAAAAAGTGAGAATAATTCTCTTAAGTCTTTATCGAAAACATAGTAAATTCCGATCGTCATTATAAAAGGAGTAACAAGACCAATAACCGAAATTGCAATTTCTTTAAGATTACCTGTTCTCATAATAGCAATCCCGATTATTATCAGTAATCCGAACCAAATAAGGTTAGCATAGAACAAAGTACCGGTACCAATCAGAATTCCGGCATCAAAAAAACTGTAAGCTGTTCCCTGTATCCTGTAAGCTGCCATAATGCGCCTGATAGCGATCATTAAAAAAAGAGAGGAAAAGATTGCAGGATTAAGTAGTTGAAATTGAGGTATCAGACCACTAAGCAGAATATAAATAAATGCGGGAAGAAAGGTTCGCTCATTAATAAAAAAGATCGTAGAATTCAGATTTACGATTAAAACAGACATCAGGGAGACAAGCAGCAGAGACAGGATTATTCCGGGAACCGGATTAGTTCCTATAAAAGATGAAATCAATCCATAAAGAGGCATTGGATTCAGATCAAAATATAAAGTAAAATGCCCTTTTAGCTGAATAAACGGTCTGAACCAAACAGCCAATAAAGTAACAGCAATAACCAGAATTACACCGGGCCCTGTCCCTTTAAAAAATCGTAAGAGCATCTTTTCTATAAATCAAATCCAATATCTTTTCTGTAATATACCCCTTCAAATCCAATCTTCTCTGCATTTTCATATGATAGACCCAGAGCTGCGCGCATTGTACTACCCCATGAACTCACTGCAATAACCCTTCCGCCAGCGGTTACTACTTTATTCTCCGATGTTTTTGTGCCCGCATGAAACACAACACTGTTTCTGACAAGATCTAGCCCGGTTATGGTCTTCCCCTTCTCATAATCCCCCGGATAACCTCCGGAGACAAGCATCACTGTTGTAACAAACCTCTCATCAATCTCAATTTCCCTGTAAGCAAGATCGCCTTTTGCAACACCTTCAATAAGTTCAAACAAGTCAGATTTAATACGCGGTATAATTACCTCTGATTCCGGATCTCCCAGTCGTGCATTGTACTCAATAACATACGGATCTCCTGCCACATTGATGAGTCCGAAGAAAATAAACCCTTTAAATACAATCCCATCATCAGACAAACCTTTCATAGTAGGGTCGATGATCCTGCTTATTACCTTTTCCATAAAAATACCCTTTGCAAAAGGTACAGGAGAAACAGCTCCCATTCCACCGGTATTAAGTCCCGAATCACCCTCCCCAATCCTCTTGTAATCTTTTGCTTCAGGCAATAGTTTATATGACTTTCCATCTGTAATAACAAACACCGACAGCTCAATGCCTTTCAGGAACTCCTCTATAACAACTTTTTGTCCGGCAGCACCGAATTTACCACTTAGAATATCTTTTACCTCCTGCGCGGCTTCATCTATATCGTCAATAATAAGCACTCCTTTACCGGCAGCCAATCCATCAGCCTTAATTACATACGGTGGTTTAAGTGTCCTGAGAAATCCCGGAACCTCTGCTGATGTCGATTTATCAAAACTTTTGTACGCAGCAGTAGGTATTTTGTGCCTTGTAAGAAATGCTTTGGCAAAATCCTTACTCCCCTCAAGACGGGCGGCAGATTTATCCGGACCAACTACCGGAATATTTTTCAGATCTGTATCGGCAAGAAAATAATCGTGTATTCCTTCAACCAGAGGAGCTTCCGGACCAACAATAACTAATTCTATATTATTTTCAAGGACAGCTTTTTTTACTTCAGGAAAATTGAGAGGATTGATGTTTAGATTGGTACCGTAATCTGAGGTGCCTGCGTTTCCCGGACCAATATAGATTCTGTCGACTTTTTTACTTTGGGCCAGTTTCCAGGTAAGAGCATGCTCCCTGCCTCCTGAACCGAGGATTAGAATATTCATCTTAAAGAAGTTTATTGCTTTTTCAAATGTAGTATTTCATTCCGACAAACAAAATTGACAAAAAAACGATCAGCTTCTGTCATTTATCTGGCAATATTTGGAGAAAGTCTGCATCACCGAACTCACATAAGTTTTTGAAACAGGAATATCCATAACAGCCGGATTGTCAAGTTCCAGTCTGAGGCCATCCTTGTCTTTTCTTATTACTTTCACCTTATCAAAATTAACCATATATGATCTGTGGCACCTGATTACCTCAGTCCCGGCAAAGATCTCTTCAGCCTTCTTCAGAGTATCGCGTAATAAGTATTTTGAAACTTTACCCTTATTCAGATAACAGATGCTGACATAATTTTCGGCCGACTCAAGAAAATAGAGATTCTCAGTTTTTAATGAAAATTTCAAAACACCCTTCTCGTCATAAAAGGGTATCATATCACGACTCCCTGCATTAGTCGACTGCGAGTCAGCCATTCTGTCGATCTGCTCTTTTTTGTCCTTCCATGAAAAATAAAGCCACGAAACGGAATATGGAAGTAAGAGTACCAGTGCTGTGTGGCGAGATGAAATTTTTGTCAGTTCAAAAAACTCTCTCGGGTCATTAAGAAATACCTTTTCAAAGAGGGCATAGAATAATGCCATAGAAACTACTTCTGCTATTATCCACACCAGATATTGCCACAGTAGTACAGGGTATCTTTTAACGACCCTGAACATTATCATCCGGCTGATTACAACAACCAGGACACCTGTAAGAATTGTAAGACTTGAATAGGTAAAAAACTTCAGCCTTGTAACGCTAAACCATTTATCGGCACCAAACGGAGCATAAATATTAATAAAGACCAGGGCAAAAACAGAGGTAAAAATTACCAGGCGGATGATATTCTGCTTTTCATTCAGATATGAAGGAATCGGTTTTTGTAAGTCTGCCATCGTAGATTTATTACCTGATACAAAAATAACTTTAATAAAATTCTATCCCAAATAATTGATTTATATCCCATATTTCAAAATTACATCCCATTCCAGTACCAACTACAACATTAATTTGGATCCTTCCAACTACCTGTTTTTCTTTGCATTAAAACATAGAGAAAATTCAGATTATGGAGTATACCAGAACTTTCAGTGAACTCAAAAATATTTTCTCTTCTGACAAAGAAACAATAACAATTCCTGATTCAGGCATCAGTATCAGAAATATCAGTTTCCGGTCGGAGATTCCTGCTGAAGGATTTTTAAATGTAAATGATACACTTATTCCTGAAAACAGATCATTTTCATATCCGGTTTTCACTCCGCCAAATAAGAATAGCGATAAGGTAATCCTTTTGCTTCACGGATTAAACGAAAGAAGCTGGGTAAAATATCTTGTTTGGGCATTCTGGCTTGCAGAGAACACCGGAAGCTATGTAATTCTGTTCCCGATCTCATTTCATATTAACAGGTCGCCTGATTCATGGAAAGATCCAAGGGAGATGATACCTCACATGAAAGAAAGAAATTCAGCTTTGGGAGAGATCAGCATGTCGAGTTTTGCAAATATAGCGTTAAGTGAGAGGCTTTCTGAGGATCCGCTTCGATTCTTTAACTCGGGGCATCAGACACTTAATGACATAGTTAAACTTGTTAAAAGCATTAAAGAAGGAGAACATCAGGTAATACCGAAAAGCAGCAATATTGACATTTTTGCCTATTCAATCGGTGCATTTCTGGCTGAGATAATTATGATGGGAAATCCGGAAAATCTATTTACTGAATCCCGCCTATTTATCTTTTGCGGAGGATCTGTCTTCAGCCAGATGAAGGGTTCTTCAAAGCTTATAATGGATAGTCTTGCCTTTGAAAGACTCTACAGCTACTATCTGAATGATTTCGAAAAAAATATAAAAGAGAGAGGCCAGGCCACTGATTTTTTGAGTAAAAGTCAGGTAGGAATGGCTTTCCGCTCGATGATTGACTTTGGCAGGTTCAGAAGCTTCCGTGAAAGTGTGCTGAAGAGACTGCGTAATCAGATTCAATCGATTACGCTGCAAAAAGACCTTGTAATCCCGGCAAAAGCAGTTGTTGAAACCCTGAATAAAATTAAGAGTAAGAGTATTGTTGATGTATGGGATTTTCCATATGCATATTGCCACGAAAACCCATTCCCTATTTTAACTTCACCCTTAAGTGAGAAAGTCGATAACTGTTTCGAAAAAGTCTTTGTCTCAGCAAAAGAATTTCTTAGATAAACAGCTCTTCTTACTAAGATTTATTTTTATATTTCCTTCGTGTACCTTAGTTCTTCCCTTAGTGTTACTTTGTGGTTAATGGCTTTAATTTTTACCACAAAGGAACACAAAGGTATACACAAAGGACTCAAAGGGCTTTTCAGATTATGGAAAGAATAACAAATTTAAAGCTACATCAATTCAAAACTATAACCTTCATTTTTTGCGAACCTGATAAAATCATCCAGGATTAAGATTGCTGTTGATTTTGAAGTATCGTGAAGTACAATTATTGAGCCAGAACGTATCTTCTTTTTTAATATCTTAAGTGTATTTTTATAGCCAAATGAACTGTCAAAATCATATGGCATCACATCCCAAAATATAATTTTATATTTTCCCTTTAGTCTCCAGTACTGTCTGAGGCTTAAACGTCCAAAAGGAGGTCTGAAGAAAGAGGAAGATGTTTCAGTTGCTGCACTGCTAATGTCTGTTAAATAATTAACAGTCGCTGTCTTCCAGCCGTTAAGATGTCCATAACCATGATTGCCAATCAAATGGCCCTTTGCTTTAATCAGTTCAATCACGTCAGGATGTTTTTCAGCTGCACTCCCGCTGCAGAAAAAGAGAGCTTTCACTTTTTGCTTATCAAGGATATCTAGGATCACTGGCGTTGATACCGGATCAGGACCATCATCGAAAGTAAGCCACAGCACTTTCCCGGTTGTCTTTATCCTGAAAATGGCATCAGGATATAACCACTGTGCAAAAAAGCAGGGCCTGAAAAGCCTCATTTTGTTCTATTTTGCCGAATATAACGCTCCGTAGTATTTCGTAATCTCGGGTTCAACAATTCTTGTCAGAGAATCAAGCTTCAGCCTCATCGACAAATTGTAAATATCAAGCAATCCCTGCATATTAATTCCTGTCGGATAATCGAGACCGTATCTTTCAGCAGGACCAATACTTATTGCATAATCGAGATAGCTCTTTGAATAACTGATGATTTCATTAATAATTGTCTCACCTTCCTCAGTTTTTCCTGCCAAAAGAAGTACTTCGGCCAGTCCGATTGAGAAAAAGTCATGTGGCATCTTCTCTGCCGGGACAATAGCAAGTCCCCGCCTTACCGCTTCAACTGCTTTCACTGTATCGCCTCTGAGGAGAAGTTCTTTTCCGAGAGTGCCGAATGTTCTTCTGAAATTACTGAACATACGACGGTTATTCTCATCAAGATATACCGAAGGATCTTCGGCATTACCCCACGTAAACTTATTCATCATGTTGTCGAACATTACATAAGGATCGATCATTCCGAATTCACCCTGCTCTGTCTGTTCCGTTTTAACAGGAGCCACTCTGTATGCAAGGCCTTCCTGAATAAAGTATTTATCCAGACCTTTATATTGAGTCGAAGGAACAGTGGTTGAATAATATACCGGTCTCTCCCATTTATTTGTCGACAGCAGGTCCATAATTGCCAGATCTCCCTTAAATGCGTTATCCTCAGTATATTCCCATATAATTGGTGATATGAGCTTGTCCTTATAATACTCTTTAACTGTTCCGTTGGAAAGAACCTTCTCAGAATCAACATCAATTATAAACTTGTTCGCCGGAAGGAAATTCATGAAATCGCCTCTTCCGCTTACGTCCATCATATACTTTCTGTCATCCTGACCCGCAAACTGTACAATATCTTTTAGATTTACAGGTTTTTCAACCCTGTTATTTACCGGCAGTTGTTCCCTCACACCTTCAAGATATTTCTCAGGACTCAATGAAAGTGGCAATGGATCAGATTCAAATGCTTTCTGCCTCATCATGTCAATATACCAGCCTGCCTGAATATAACTAAGGTTAGCAACGCGCACATCAGTCCTGACCTCTTCAACATCCTGAACATACCACACAGGGAATGAATCATTATCGCCATAGGTAAACAAAACGCTGTTCGGTGCACATGATTTCAGATAATTAGCACCAATGTCGCGTGCAGTATAACGACCTGAACGATCATGGTCATCCCAGTTCTGAACAGCCATTAGGACTGGTCCTGCTGCTATTAACGCAACAAATGTAACAGCCAGCGATACTTTATTTCCCAGAACTCTCTGAAGCGTTTCATAAAGCAACATGAATCCCATTCCTATCCATACAGCAAAAGCATAAAATGAACCGACATAAGCATAATCGCGTTCCCTGGGCTGATTAGGATACTGATTAAGATAGAATATTATTGCGAGCCCGGTCATAATAAAAAACGCCATTACCAGCCAGAAGCCCGTGTTGTTTCTTTTGTATTGCCAGAACATTCCGGCCAGCCCTATCAGGAGAGGAAGGAAGAAGTACTTGTTGTTTCCCGGATTATTTTCCAGATCAGCCGGAAGATTTTTAAGATTTCCAAGCCGTGCTTCATCGATAAATTTAATCCCGCTAATCCAGTTCCCGTTAATTGAATTCCCATTTCCCTGAATATCATTTTGCCTGCCGGCAAAGTTCCACATGAAATACCTCATGTACATGAATCCAACCTGGTAACGGAAAAAATATCTCAGGTTTTCCCCGAATGTGGGACACACAATTGTTTCTTTTCCGGAGCCAACAGTATACTTGCGGCCGGTTACTTGTCCCCAGTATTTGTACGGAGCCTCATGCTCCGGATCGGAACTGTACATACGCGGGAAGATAGTTTCGAACTGCTTGCTGTAGGTATAATCGCTCCGGTAGTATGGTTTATATTTGCCTCCCACCTTATTATAACCAGCAACAACCTGTTTTACATCAATAACAGGCGCGCTGTAGTAGTTTCCGAAAATCTTCGGTGAACTACCATACTGTTTCATATTAATATAGTACGAAAGGGAGAAGACATCGGATGGATTATTCTGGTTCATTGGCGGTTTTGCTGATGATCTGATCATTATCATTGCATACGATGAATAACCAATCATTATAACAGTAAGAATCGTCAGACTGTAATTCAGAATTACTCTGTTGTTCTTCAGTGAGTAATAAATTCCATAGCTGAGACCTGCAAAAACTATTACAACATAGAACAAGAGACCACTGTTATAAGGCAATCCAATTACATTTACAAATAAGAGTTCAAACCATCCGGCAACTTCAGGAACCCCGGGTATTATAACAAAAACCATCACAAACAGAAGGGCTACAGCAAAAAGGAATGCCTTAACCACACCTTTGGTTGTGATATCATATTTCTTAAAATAATAAACAAAAACAAAAACAGGGATTATAAGAAGGTTGAGCCGGTGAATTCCAAGACCAAGACCCATGACATAAGCAATAAGTATTATCCATCTTCCGGCATATGGTTCTTCAGCCTCCTCTTCCCACTTAAGCATTCCCCAGAATACAAGGGCAATTACAAGAGAAGAAAGGGAATAAAGTTCACCTTCAACAGCAGAGAACCAGAACGTATCTGAGAATGTATAAGCGAGTGCGCCAAGGATCCCGCTGCCAATAATTGCAGGAATATGCTTTGGATCGGGTTCTTTTTCATTTGAATGAACTCTCCTGACAAGATGGGTAATAGTCCAGAAAAGGAACATAATAGCAAATCCGCTGCAGATTGCAGAGAGGCCATTAACCATCATGGCAACTTTTGAGGTGTCGCCACCGGCAAATAGTGTAGCCACTCTCCCCATCATAAGGAATAAGGGGGCTCCCGGAGGATGGCCTACCTGAAGTTTAAATGCCGAAAGGATAAACTCACCGCAATCCCAGAAACTGACAGTCGGTTCGAGAGTCAGAATGTATACTAAAGAAGAAACTGCAAAGAGAAGCCAACCGGTAAGGTTGTTCCAGCGGCGGTAACTGCCCTGTAATGAATCCATAAACTATTGGTTTTTGATATTTTCAGAGATCAAAGAACGCAAAAAAATATAATATGACCTCAACAGCTATTCTATTTAACATCATTTTAACTTGAAAGAAAAAAGCTATTTTTGTCTAAATCCTGAATGATGAAGAGATTTTTTGCACCTATTGTATTATTACTTTGCTTAGTTTCAGGTAACATGTCGGGCCAGAACGGAGAGGAGAATGTTACCAGCGAAGGAGAGTTGTTCCTAAGGGTAAAGAGTCTGACCTTCTTTAAGGATAACGAATATTTCAATAATATCGGAGCATCCAGGTTCAGACTTATTTCGAGCCTTCCGGCATTTGCCGACAAATCTCAGTGGCTCGAAGGGTATACACTTCCGGGTTTCTTTTTCCAGCCTGAACTGGTTTATACCCCAACCAAAGCCGTTACGCTCAGGGCAGGAGCACATTTATTGAAATATTCCGGTTTGGATAAGTTCTCAGGGGTCAAACCTGTTGTGTCGGCTAATGTTAAGCTAATGGAACACACCGCTCTTACGGTAGGATCCCTTTCCGGAAGTGACAGACACGGGCTTTTTGATCCGATTCATAACAGTGAACGTCTCTATACTGATTATTCCGAAGACGGATTTCAGATAACAACATTAACCGAACATATTTTCAGCGATAACTGGATGAGCTGGGAGAATTATATAATTAAAGGTGACTCAACACGTGAAATCTTTACAACAGGTGAATCATTTAAATATACATCATCACAGCTGGCAGGATTTCTTCAATTCGAAGTTCCCGTTCAAATTCAGTTCAAGCATTTTGGGGGTCAGATAAGTAACTTTCCGGAACACGTTGAGACCTATTTCAATATTGCTACCGGATTAAGAGTGAATGCTGATGTTGCAAATAAGAGATACGGAACAGCAGGGCTTGAGTTTATTCAGTTTTTTAACGGAGAATTTCCCAGTGTACCAGTTTCAGGCATAACGCACGGATCTGCTTCGTGGTACAGACTTCATTACGACTATAAATCATTTTATTTCGGTTTTTACTACTGGCAGTCGCATAATTACTTTTCACCGAATGGCAATCAGATATACGGCAGCGTAATGGATAACTTGTCAACATTTGTTATTCCCGACCGGAAGATCATTACCAATGCCATCTTTATGAACCTTATGCCAGAAAGTTATATTGACCTGCTTGCAGGAGTTGAAACTTATTATGATGCCTGCCTTAAAAGAATGGATTTTTCGATTACCCTCCATCTTAATTTTGATAAGCTTTTCAGGCTGGCTACCGTAAAAAATTGATAATCAAACATAATACCTCCAGGGTCTTTCTTTCCAGTACTCACCTGCATAATCGATCCCAATTCTCGGACCGGTTTTGATGGCTCGTACAACTCCGGCATCCTCAATCCAGATTCTTTCAGAGGTAATAAGGTCCTCACCATTAAATGATTTGTCAATCCCAATCGATCTTGTCAGGACTCCCGGACCTTTTAAACCTTCCAAACCCCTGATTAGAACAGCCTGGGGATTATCCTTTTCACCGGTTACAATATTCAGCATCCAGTACATACCATATATAAGATAGATATACAGCCGGCCCCCTTCCAGGAACATTATTTCTGTTCTGGCAGTTCTGCCTTTTGATGCATGGCATGCCTTATCATCGGGTCCCCTGTATGCCTCAACTTCTGTAATCTGAAATCTTCCTGTTTCACCATCCGGATATTTCAAACAAATGATTTTACCAATGGTATGCGGAGCCACTTCCAGAACATCGCGGGTAAAGAACTCCCTTGCTAATCTGATTTCACGGGCCATAATAACTAATATGGAATTTTATCTTCCATCCCGTTCCACTTCCTGAAAACCTCTTTCCCCCCGGTATCATTTACCTTAATAAAGGAGACTTTTCTCTTAACAGGATCAAGGGCAATCTCCTCATAAATAAGCTTATCGCTGAACCCTGCTTCCTCAGCATCATTTCCGGGGCCCTCCACCCGAATCAATGCTTTTCGATGCAATTTCAATTGCCATCCGGAGAAATTTCTTATCATTTTCCATTACTTATAAATCAATCCTTCTTAAAACTAAAACCATTTAACCACAAAGATCACAAAGTTTTTTCACAAAGATCACAAAGTATTACTGCAATTAGCTTTAGCTTTGTGTCCTTCGCGAAAATTCTAATCTGACCCGAAGATTTATTAAGCTCTGTGTACTTTGTGGTAAAAAATATTTATGTAAGATATTCATAATTCTACGGTTAATAAACAACACTAAAACATGGTAGAAATACTCAACAAAAATAAAATCTTAAGTGTATCAATTAAAAAATAAGTACAAGTGAATACCTTAAGTTATAAAACGGTATCAGCAAATAAAGCTACTGTAAACAAGGAGTGGGTGATTATTGATGCTGAAGGCAAAGTTCTCGGAAGACTTGCATCGGTTGTGGCCTCTATGCTCAGAGGAAAACACAAAACTAACTTTACACCTCACGTTGACTGCGGTGATAATGTTATAGTTATCAATGCTGATAAAGTTGAGCTGACAGGAAAGAAGTGGTCAGACAAGATTTATATCCGGCACACAGGTTTTCCCGGTGGTCAGCGGTTTACGACTGCAGAAGCTCTTTTGAAGAAGAATCCGATCGGACTTGTTGAGAAAGCCGTTCAGGGTATGCTTCCCAAGAACAGACTTGGAAGTGCGCTTTACAGGAACCTGCACGTATATGCCGGAACAAAGCATCCGCATGAGGCTCAGAAACCAAAACAAATTGAACTATAATATATTTTAAGCAAAAGATATGGAATCAATCAATGCTCTTGGAAGAAGGAAAGCAGCTGTAGCACGTGTATATTTAAGTGATGGTAAAGGTAAGATCACTGTCAATGGCAGGGATTTTAAAGAATATTTCGGTGCTGAAACACTTCAGTATGTAGTAACTCAGCCACTTGTTCTTCTGAATGTTGCTGATAAATATGATATTAATGCAAATCTTGATGGCGGTGGTGTTAAAGGACAGGCTGAAGCGCTTCGTCTTGGTATTACCAGGGCCCTTA
>JFJP01002073.1_pt1 | contig 15238 bp, 9 predicted proteins | sample 431651 | NCBI WGS metagenome assembly JFJP01 (sample SAMN02602958, study PRJNA72255) | Microbial mat metagenome, whole genome shotgun sequencing project. | biome: fresh water; feature: sink hole; material: water; isolation source: purple microbial (photo- and chemosynthetic) mats found in...
TCGATGACAAAACGGAATTGTTGATTTTCATTACACCCAGAATATTTGCCGAAGGACTCGTGGTGCGCTGATTTCCGGGTACGGCAATTCAAAGCCGGCATTTGCCGGCTTTTTTGTGTCGTTTTGTTATGGAGTTGCTGCGGTAGAATGACGGTGTGGATAATCAATACGGCACAGACAATATCTATCTCGTCGGGCTGATGGGATCCGGCAAGACGACGATTGGTCGATCGCTGGCGAAGCGTCTTGAACTCGATTTCGTCGATTCAGATCGTGAAATAGAGCTACGCACGGGGGTCAGTATCCCGACGGTTTTTGAAATCGAAGGCGAGGAGGGGTTCCGCAAACGTGAAGCCCAGGTCATAGCCGATCTTTCGCAACTGAGCAGACGTGTGGTGGCAACCGGGGGCGGGGTTGTCCTGCGCCCGGAAAATCGTACCAATCTGAGGGCCAGCGGTTTCGTCATTTATCTCAACGTGCCGCCGCTTACCCTGTGGGAGCGTACGCGAAATGATCGGAACCGACCTCTGCTGAAGGTTTCTGATCCTTTGCAAAGGCTAAAAGATCTCTATACGCAACGCGATTCGCTGTATCGTGAAGTGGCCAATTTGGTTGTCGATGGCAGCCGCATAAACGCGCAGGGGATTTTACAATTGTTGATGAAAGAAATCGGGGAGCAATGGAAACCCTGAATGTCGCGCTCGGAGCGCGAGCCTATCCGATCCATATCGGACGCGGTCTGCTTGGGCGCGTGGATCTTCTGTTGCCTTACCTTCGCTATCCTAAGGTTGCCGTCGTCACCGATACGACAGTGGCACCGCTTTTCTTGCACAACTTTGCCGCTTCGTTGCGCGAAGCCGGCATTGAGGTCGTCGAGATTATCCTGCCCGATGGCGAGCAGTTCAAAAACTGGAAAACACTGAATACGATTTTCGATGTGCTGCTTGAGCAGCATTGCGAACGTTCAACCACGCTGATTGCGCTTGGCGGCGGGGTCGTCGGGGACATGACCGGTTTTGCGGCGGCCTGTTACCAGCGCGGCATCCCCTTCATTCAGATTCCGACCACGTTGCTTGCTCAAGTGGACTCGTCGGTCGGCGGAAAGACAGCGATCAACCACCCGCATGGCAAGAATATGATTGGTGCGTTCTGCCAGCCCAGGCTGGTCCTGATCGATACCGACAACCTGAATACCCTGCCCGATCGGGAATTGCGTTCAGGGCTGGCAGAGGTCATCAAGTATGGATTGATCCGTGATTTGCCCTTTCTTGACTGGCTGGAAACGCATCTGGAGCGTCTGCTGGCACGCGAACCGGAAGCGCTTGCATATGCCATTTGCCGCTCGTGTCAGAACAAGGCGGACATTGTTGTCGCAGATGAGCACGAACAAGGTGAACGGGCCTTGTTGAATATTGGCCATACTTTTGGGCACGCGATAGAAACAGGGATGGGATACGGAGAGTGGTTGCACGGCGAGGCCGTGGCAGCGGGGACCCTGATGGCCGCCGAGTTGTCATGCCAACTCGGCTGGATCAGTGCGGTCGATGTCCTGCGCGTCGAAACATTATTCAAACGAGCCGGGCTGCCGGTTCATGGTCCGGCAATGGGGGGGGAACGTTACCTTGAACTGATGCAGCACGACAAGAAAGTACAGGGGGGGAAATTGCACCTCGTCCTGCTCGAACGGATCGGCAAGGCTGTTGTCAGTCAGCTTGCAGGCCAGAATGAAATTTTCCGGGCGATCGTTGCCCGTTCCATTCATGTCTGATTTTTCGCCCTATGCCGTTTCCTCGGCCAACTCACGGGGGCGACGCCATGCCGACGAACCGCCCGCGCATCGCAGCGAGTTTCAGCGGGATCGTGATCGAATCGTGCACTCGACCGCATTTCGGCGACTGGAATACAAGACGCAGGTTTTCGTCAACCATGAGGGTGACCTTTTTCGTACACGCTTGACCCACACCCTTGAAGTTGCCCAGATCGCCAGAGGCATAGCTCGTGCCTTGCGACTTAACGAAGATCTCGTCGAGGCAATTTCTCTGGCCCACGATCTTGGACATACCCCGTTTGGCCATGCCGGACAGGATGCACTCAATGCGTGCATGAAGGATCACGGGGGTTTTGAGCACAATCTGCAAAGTCTGCGCATCGTTGATCTGCTGGAGGAACGCTACGCTGCATTTGCCGGACTAAACCTGTGTTTTGAAACACGCGAAGGTGTCGTCAAGCATTGCTCTGCGGAAAACGCACAAAAGCTGGGTGAGTTGGGTGAGCGTTTCATCGATCGTACGCAACCCTCGCTTGAGGCGCAAATATGCAATATCGCCGACGAAATTGCCTACAACAATCACGATGTCGATGATGGTTTGCGCTCGGGCCTGATCACGCTTGAACAACTGGAAGCCGTCAGCCTGTTTTCGCGCTATGTCGAGGCGGTGAGAGCCGCTTATCCCGGCCTCGGCGGGCGCCGTCTGGTGCATGAGACAATCCGCCGCATGATCAACGTCCTGGTCTGCGATCTGATCGAGACGACGACCGGCAACATTATTCGTCTCAAACCGCAGGATCTGGCCGAAGCGCGGCGGTGCGGGCCGCTGGTCGGATTTTCGGATGAATTGCGTGAAGCGCAGCGTGAAATGAAGCGCTTCTTGCGCAAACACCTGTATCAGCATTTTCAGGTATTGCGCATGACCTGCAAGGCGCAACGCATCGTCAGCGATCTGTTTTCTGCATTCATCAGTGATTCGCGCATGCTGCCGCCCCAGTACCAGTCGGATGAAGAACAACCGCGCAGGGTGGCCGACTATATTGCCGGAATGACTGACCGTTATGCGATGAAGGAACACCGCCGCCTGTTTGCGGTTGGCGAAATCTGACGCAGGCGATTCTGCCCTGATCGTGGGGCAGTGCAATTTTGTCGCGTAAACTGACAACGCCCGTACCGGGCAGGCACGGGCGTTGTCATCGGGCAATGAACAGGCCGCCGGGGCGGCATCAGGCTTTCAAGGCAATCAGGACTTCGTCCAGCATTTTCTTGGCATCGCCAAAGAGCATGCGGTTGTTGTCCTTGTAGAACAGTGGATTGTCGACGCCGGCGTAGCCGGAAGCCATGCTGCGCTTCATCACGATCGAGGTCTTGGCCTTCCAGACTTCGAGCACCGGCATGCCGGCGATCGGGGAGGTCGGGTCGTCCTGCGCTGCCGGATTGACGATGTCGTTGGCGCCGATAATCATGGCTACATCGGTATCAGGGAAGTCCTCGTTGAGTTCGTCCATCTCGAACACCACATCGTATGGCACCTTGGCTTCCGCCAGCAGCACGTTCATGTGACCGGGCATGCGACCAGCGACTGGATGAATCCCGAAGCGGACATTGACGCCCTTCTCGCGCAAATACTTGGTGATTTCGTACACCGTGTGCTGAGCCTGCGCCACCGCCATGCCGTAGCCTGGAACGATGATCACGTTCTTGGCTTCGCGCAGCAACTCGGCCGTCTCGGCGGCAAGGATCGGTGAAACTTCACCCACCGGCTGGGCCGTGCCATCACCCTTCGGCGCCGGTGTCCCGCCGTCGGAACCGAAGCCACCGGCGATAACGCTGATGAAATTGCGGTTCATGGCGTTGCACATGATGTACGACAGGATCGCGCCACTTGAGCCAACCAGCGCCCCGGTGACGATCAGCAGGTCGTTGGACAGCATGAAACCGGTAGCCGCTGCTGCCCAGCCCGAGTAACTGTTGAGCATCGAGACGACGACCGGCATGTCGGCACCGCCGATAGCCATCACCATGTGAATGCCGAAAAGCAATGAAACGATGGTCATCACGATCATCGGCGTCATGCCTTCGGCAATGGTCGTGGCGTGCAGAAATTCGCGGCCAAAGTAGATGATGAGCACGAGGCCGATGAGGTTCAGCCAATGACGGCCAGGCAGCAGGAGCGGCTTGCCGCTGATTTTTGCCGATAGCTTGCCGAAGGCAATCACCGATCCGGAGAAAGTGACAGCACCGATAAGGATACCGACGTACATCTCCATCTCGTGTATCGCCTTTTCAGCACCAGCCAGGCCGGCAGAAGCAGCCGGGTCGATGTAGGTGGCGTAACCAACCAGCATGGCGGCAAGACCGACCATGCTGTGCATGAAGGCAACGAGTTCCGGCATTTGCGTCATTTGCACGACGCGTGCCAGATAAAGGCCGATAGCGCTACCGACGACCATGGATCCGATGATCCACGGCAATCCGGCAGTGGTAACCTGCGGGCCGAACACCGTTGCCAGAACGGCAATGGTCATGCCGATCATGCCGTAGAGATTACCGCGACGCGCAGTCTCCTGGTTGGACAGGCCACCGAGGCACAGGATGAAAAGGATGGTTGCTCCGATATAGGAGACTGTTGCCAGACTTCCAGACATGTTCATCTCTCCTTATTTGCGGAACATTGCCAGCATGCGCTGGGTGACGGCGAATCCGCCGAACATATTGATGGTGGCGAGAACGATACCGCCGATAGCCAGCGAGCGGATCCAGACTGGGGAAAGATCGCCTGAAGGAGCGATTTGTACCAGTGCGCCAATGGCGATAATGCTGCTGATCGCGTTGGTTACACTCATCAGTGGCGTATGCAGCGCTGGTTTGACGTTCCAGACCACCATGTAACCGACGAAGCAGGCCAGCACGAAGACCGTGAAGTGTCCCAGGAATTTCACCGGGGCGTAGGCACCGATCAGCCAGAACAGAACAGCGGCAACGCCGAACATGATCGCCATTTTCTGACCGGACATCGGCTCGCTGCTGCCACCGTGCCCGTGCCCCTTCTTGGCGGATACGGTTGCCGCAGGTTTTGCGGCAACCGGCGGAGCCGCTGGAAGTTTGGGTGCCGGAGGCGGCCAGGTGACGTTGCCATCCTTGGTGACCGTCAGGCCGCGAATGGCGTCGTCGTCCATATTGACGTCGATGATGCCGTCCTTGGTCTTGCACAGTTCCTCGGTGAGGCGGAACAGATTAGTGCTGTACAGTGTTGATGACTGCCTAGCCAGGCGGCTGACCAGATCGGTGTAGCCGATGATGGTGACACCGTGCTTCACCACGGCCTGTCCAGGCTCGGTCAACTCGCAGTTGCCGCCTTGTTCGGCTGCCATGTCGACGATCACGCTGCCGGGCTTCATGCTCCTTACCATCTCGGCGGTAATCAACTTGGGCGCGGGCTTGCCGGGAATCAGCGCGGTCGTGATAATGATGTCCACCTCCTTGGCCTGCTTGGCGTACATGTCGCGCTGGGCCTGCTGGAAGCCCTCGCTCATCACCTTCGCGTAGCCGCCGCCGCCGGAACCTTCTTCCTCGTAATCGACCTTGACAAATTCACCACCCAGCGAAACGACCTGATCGGCCACTTCGGCGCGCGTGTCGTTGGCGCGCACGATGGCGCCGAGGTTGGCGGCAGTGCCGATTGCCGACAAGCCGGCGACGCCAGCACCGGCAATGAAGACCTTGGCCGGTGGAACCTTGCCGGCGGCTGTGATCTGGCCGTTGAAGAAGCGGCCGAAGGCGTTGGCGGCTTCGATGACGGCGCGGTAACCGGCGACGCCAGCCTGTGAGGTCAACGCATCCATCTTCTGGGCGCGGGAGAGCGTACGCGGCAGCGAGTCGATGGCCAGCACGGTCGCATTTTTGGCGGCGAGCTTCTGCAGCAGTTCGGGATTTTGTGCAGGCCAGATGAAGGAAATCAGTGTGCCACCGTCGCGCAGCAAGCCAACTTCTTCGCTGCTCGGGCCGCGAACCTTGAACACGATGTCGGATGTGGCCCAAAGCCTGGCTGCGCCTTCGATGATCTCTGCACCGGCAGCGCGGTAGACGTCGTCACTGAAATTTGCCGCATCGCCGGCGCCTGATTCAACGGCGACCTTGAAGCCCAGCTTGATCAGTTTTTCGACGACATCGGGAACGGTCGCAACGCGCTTTTCGCCCGCAAAGACCTCTCTTGGTACTCCGATAGTCAGTGGCATTCAGTTCTCCATCACTCTATTCGTAAGCGTTAAAAAATACGGTTGCGTTATAGCGCAACCGTCTGCCCAGCAAACACTGGTTGGCAATTACCGTTCCAGAAAAAAACAAACCAGTCAATAAGTGTAAAAAGCACGATCCGGTTTATGCGCCTTTTTTTCGGTAACTGCCCCGAGCGTTTATTCTTGAAGATGTCCTTTAACTGGGGGCTGCATTTTATCATGGGGGTACGCCTGAAAAAAGGGAGTTGTGAGCTGTTTGATCATTTACCTCATCACGGAGTCTGGGCGAACGCCGCTGATGCACTGCTTTGGTGCGGCTTAATGGTTTGATGGACAGAAGTTTCGCGATATACTCCAAGGTCGTCCATTAAACGCATAAGCTGGCTTCAGGCCGGCTTTTTTGACGTTTGGTGTATTGCCCACCAGTGTGATGACATTGTTTTATGAGGATTCAAGCGTGATGGATTCGGCTGTACCTGAGCGGCAAGGTCTCTATGACCCGGCCAACGAGCATGATGCCTGTGGTGTCGGTTTTGTAGCGCATATCAAGGGCCGGAAAAGCCACTCGATCATCCAGCAGGGCCTGCAAATCCTGAAAAATCTGGATCACCGGGGTGCTGTTGGTGCCGATGCGTTGATGGGTGACGGCGCAGGAATCCTGATCCAGATTCCGGATGCCTACCTTCGGTCTGAAATGGCCAGGCAGGGCGTCGCCTTGCCGCGTGTCGGAGACTATGGCGTCGGCATGGTTTTTCTGCCCAAAGAATCGGCCTCGCGACGGGCCTGTCAGGAAGAGATCGAGCGCGCAGTGCGTGCCGAAGGGCAGGTGATTCTCGGTTGGCGTGACGTGCCGGTCAATCATGAGATGCCCATGTCGCCGACGGTTCGTGCCCGAGCACCGATCATCCGGCAGATCTTCATTGGTCGTGGTGCCGACGTGATGGTGACCGATGCGCTGGAGCGCAAGCTTTATGTTATTCGGCGCCGTGCAGCCAATGCCATTCGGGCGCTCGGGCTGGAACACAGCAAGGAGTTCTACCAGCCGTCGATGTCGGCCCGGACCATTGTCTATAAGGGCTTGTTGCTTGCCGATCAGGTCGGCGAGTACTATTTTGATTTGCAGGACCAGCGCTGTGTTTCCGCGCTGGCGCTGGCACACCAGCGCTTTTCTACCAATACGTTCCCCGACTGGCGACTTGCCCACCCGTTCCGCATGATCGCCCACAATGGCGAAATCAACACCCTGCGCGGAAATTACAACTGGATGCGAGCACGTGAAAAAGGCACGCTGTCGCCGCTGCTGGGATCCGATCTGGACAAGATCTGGCCGCTGATTTACCCGAACCAGTCGGACTCGGCGTCGTTTGACAACGCACTTGAATTGCTGGTGATGGGGGGCTACTCGCTGGCGCACGCCATGATGATGCTGATTCCCGAAGCCTGGGAATCGCATACGCTGATGGATGAAAAGCGTCGCGCCTTCTATGAGTACCACGCCGCCATGATGGAACCGTGGGACGGTCCGGCCGCCGTGGCCTTTACCGATGGCCGCCAGATTGGTGCAACGCTTGACCGCAATGGTTTGCGTCCGGCACGTTATCTCGTCACCGACGACGATCTCGTGGTGATGTCTTCGGAATCCGGCGTGCTGCCGATTCCCGACGAGAAGATCGTCAAGAAATGGCGTTTGCAGCCGGGCAAGATGTTCCTCATCGACCTCGATCAGGGCCGCATCATTGATGATCTTGAACTGAAGGAGTCGTTGTCGCGGCAGAAGCCCTATCAGGACTGGGTCGCACGCATCAACATCAAGCTTGACGGGCTGGCCGAGCCGGAAAATGCTGCTGCGCCCGAGTGCTCGGCATCGCTGCTCGATCGCCAGCAAGCCTTCGGTTTCAGTCAGGAAGACATCAAGTTCATTCTTGAGCCGATGGCCAAAACCGGCGAAGAGGCGACCGGTTCGATGGGCAATGACACTCCGCTGGCCGTGCTGTCCAGCAAGAACAAGCCGCTCTTCAACTATTTCCGTCAGTTATTCGCACAGGTGACCAATCCTCCGATCGATCCGATCCGCGAGCAACTGGTCATGTCGCTGGTGTCGTTCATCGGGCCGAAGCCGAATTTGCTGGGCATCAACGAAATCAACCCGCCTTACCGCCTGGAAGTGACACAGCCGGTTCTGAGTTTTGCCGATATCGCCAAGCTGCGCAATATTGCAGCGTATACGGATGAAAAATTCCACTCGGCGGAACTGCGCATCTGTTATCCGCTGGCCTGGGGCAAGGAGGGCGTCGAGGCGCGTCTGGCGTCCCTGTGCGCCGAGGCGGAAGACGCCGTGCATCGTGGATGCAGCATTCTGATCGTCTCCGATCGCAAGGTCAGCAAGGACAATGTCGCCATCCCTGCATTGCTGGCCACCTCTGCCGTGCATCAGCATCTGGTGACGCAAGGTCTGCGCACCCGCGTCGGTCTGGTGGTCGAAACCGGCTGTGTGCGCGAAACCCATCATTTCGCTGTGCTGGCCGGTTATGGCGCCGAGGCCGTACATCCCTATCTGGCACTCGAAACATTGCAGCAGTTGGCCGGTGGCAATGCAGCCACGGCCGATAAATACGTCAAGCACTTCGTCAAGGGTGTGGGTAAAGGCTTGCTCAAGGTGATGTCCAAGATGGGCATTTCGACCTACATGTCCTACACCGGCGCACAGATCTTCGAAGCCATCGGCCTGCAGAAAAAGATGGTCGACAAGTACTTCACCGGGACTTCGTCGCAGATCGAGGGTATCGACGTTTTCGATGTCATGGAAGAGGCGATCCGCCTGCACAAACAGGCCTTCGGCGACGATCCCGTGCTGGCCAGCATGCTCGATTCCGGTGGGGAATACGCCTATCGCGTCCGCGGTGAAGAACACATGTGGACGCCGGATGCCATTGCCAAGCTGCAGCATTCGACGCGTTCAGGAAAATACGATACCTACAAGGAATACGCCCGGATCATCAATGACCAGACGAAGCGGCACATGACGCTGCGCGGACTGTTCGAAATAAAACCGGCGGGTCCGGCAGTGCCTCTGGATGAGGTCGAGTCGGCCAAGGAAATTGTCAGGCGCTTCGCCACCGGCGCCATGTCGCTCGGTTCAATCTCGACCGAGGCGCACAGTACGCTGGCGATTGCCATGAATCGTATCGGCGGCAAGTCGAATACGGGGGAAGGTGGCGAGGATCCGGCGCGTTTCAAACCGGTCAAGGCTGGCCAGATGGTCTCCGAGATCATTGGCCGGGGACGTATCGAGCGCGACTACCAGCTCAAGGAAGGCGATAGCCTGCGTTCGGCGATCAAACAGGTGGCCTCCGGGCGGTTTGGCGTGACCGTCGAATACTTGGTCAACGCCGACCAGATCCAGATCAAGATGGCGCAGGGCGCAAAACCCGGTGAAGGCGGCCAGTTGCCAGGGCACAAGGTTTCCGAGTACATCGGCTTCCTGCGCCACTCGGTGCCGGGTGTCGGTCTGATTTCGCCGCCGCCGCACCACGATATCTACTCCATCGAGGATCTGGCGCAGCTCATTCATGATCTGAAAAATGCCAATCCGAAGGCGTCGATCAGCGTCAAGCTGGTTTCCGAAGTCGGCATCGGCACGGTGGCGGCCGGAGTGACCAAAGCCAAAGCGGATCACATCGTCATCGCCGGTCACGATGGCGGAACGGGTGCCAGTCCGCTGTCATCGATCAAGTATGCCGGTTCGCCGTGGGAGCTCGGCCTTGCCGAAACGCAGCAGACCCTGGTGCTCAATCGTCTGCGTGGTCGTGTTCGCGTCCAGGCTGACGGGCAGATGAAGACCGGTCGCGACGTGCTGATCGGTGCCCTGCTCGGCGCCGACGAGTTCGGCTTTGCCACGGCACCGCTCGTCGTCGAAGGCTGCATCATGATGCGCAAGTGTCATCTCAACACCTGCCCGGTCGGTGTGGCCACGCAGGATCCGGCATTGCGGCGCAAATTCTCGGGTCAGCCCGAACACGTGGTCAACTTCTTTTTCTTTGTCGCGGAAGAGTTGCGTGAATTGATGGCGCAGATGGGTGTGCGCAGGTTCGACGACCTGATCGGTCGTACCGATCTGCTCGAAATGCACAAGGGCATCAAGCACTGGAAAGCGAAGGGCCTCGACTACAGCCGCATCTTCCATCGTGCGGAGAGATTCCCGGGCGATCCGGTACTGCACTGCGAGGTGCAGGATCATGGCCTGGTCAAGGCGCTCGACAACCAGCTCATCGAACTGGCCATGCCCGCTATTGATAAAGGCGAGAAGGTCAGCATCGAACTTCCGATCCGTAACGCCAACCGCACCGTCGGGGCCATGCTGTCCGGCCGCGTTGCCGAGAAATACGGGCATGCCGGTTTGCCGGACGACACCATTTACATCACGCTCAAGGGGTCGGCAGGGCAGAGTTTTGGCGCGATGCTGGCGCATGGCGTAACCATGGATCTGGTCGGTGAAGGGAATGACTACGTCGGCAAGGGGCTTTCCGGCGGGCGCATCATCGTTCGTCCAAACCCCGGTTTCCACGGCGATACAACGGCCAACATCATCATCGGCAACACCGTACTCTACGGTGCGACCGAGGGCGAGGCCTTCTTTGCCGGGGTGGCTGGAGAACGTTTCGCGGTTCGTAATTCCGGAGCGACCACTGTGGTCGAAGGTGTCGGTGACCACGGCTGCGAATACATGACCGGCGGCACTGTCGTGGTACTCGGCATGACCGGACGCAATTTTGCCGCCGGGATGTCCGGTGGCGTGGCCTATGTATTTGACGAGAACGGCAGCTTTGAATCGCGTTGCAACATGGCGCAGGTGTCCCTGGAGCCGGTCGAAGAAGAAATCGCTGCACGCCAGGGCAGCGCTTCCGGGGACGAACTCGAAAGCCATGGCAAGGTTGACGTTCGTCACCTGGGCATGGCCGATGAAGAACTGCTCAAGGGACTGGTCGAGAAGCACGCCCGATATACGGGCAGCCTGCAGGCACGCAGGATTCTTGATGACTGGGCAACATGCCGGGCACGTTTCGTCAAGATCATGCCGCATGAATACCGTCGGGCGCTCAGCGAAATGGCCGCACAGAAGGCCGAGAAACAGCAATTGGAGGCAGTATAAATGGGAAAGCCGACCGGCTTCATGGAAAATCAGCGGCTGTCCGAGGCCTATGAGCCTACCGAGACGCGACTGAAGCATTATCGTGAATTTGTCGCAACGCTCAACGACGAGCAGGCCAGTGTGCAGGGTTCGCGCTGCATGGACTGCGGTATCCCGTTCTGCAATAGCGGTTGCCCGGTCAACAATATTATTCCGGACTGGAACGATCTCGTTTATCGCGGCAACTGGGAGCAGGCACTTGCCGTGCTGCACTCGACCAACAACTTTCCGGATTTTACCGGTCGCATCTGTCCGGCACCCTGCGAAGCGGCCTGTACCCTCAATATCAATAATGACCCGGTCGGCATCAAGTCGATCGAGCATGCGATTGTCGATAAGGGCTGGCAGATGGGCTGGATTGTGCCGCAGCCAGCGCAGGTAAAGACGGGGAAAAAAATTGCCATCATCGGTTCCGGCCCGGCAGGGATGGCCGCCGCGCAGCAACTGGCGCGTGTCGGTCACGATGTCACGGTATTCGAGAAGAACGACCGTGTCGGCGGCTTGCTCGGCTACGGCATTCCCGATTTCAAGCTTGACAAGTCCCTGATCGAGCGCCGTGTCAAGCAGATGCAGGCTGAGGGAGTTAGCTTCCGGACCCGGGTGATGGTCGGAAGCAGGGAGTTGCCACCGGGGATTGCCAGCAACGCAAGCGAATTCGTTTCCGCCGATCAGATCATTGAAGACTTTGATGCGGTGATCCTGGCGGCCGGTTCGGAAGTGCCGCGTGATTTGCCGATACCGGGACGTGAACTGAAGGGCGTCTATGCGGCGCTCGAGTTTCTGATTCCACAGAACAGGCAGGTGAGCGGCGGCAAGGCCAATCCGATCAACGCCAGGGACAAGCGCGTTGTGGTTATCGGTGGCGGTGATACCGGTTCCGATTGTGTGGGAACCAGCTATCGACACGGCGCCGCTTCGGTGACCCAGTTCGAAGTGATGCCGCAGCCGCCCGAGCAGGAAAACAGGGCGCTGACCTGGCCGTACTGGCCGCTCAAGATGCGTACTTCCTCGTCGCATCTTGAAGGCGATACCCGGCGCGAGTTTGCCATTTCGACCAAGGAGTTCGTCGGTGAGAAGGGTGTTCTCAAGTCGCTGAAGACCGTCGAACTGGAGTGGAAGGACGGCAAGATGAGTGAAATTGCCGGAAGTGAAAAAACCTTCTCGGCCGATCTCGTTTTTCTGGCCATGGGCTTTGTCAATCCGGTGGGCGGACTGCTTGACGCCTTCGGCGTCGAAAAGGATGCGCGTGGCAATGCCAGGGCGACGACCGACGGCGAGGGCTGTTACGCCACCAGTGCGCCCAGGGTGTTTGCTGCCGGCGATACGCGCCGCGGGCAATCGCTGGTGGTCTGGGCGATCCGTGAAGGTCGCCAATGTGCGCGTGAGGTGGATGCGTTCCTGATGGGGTCAAGTACCCTGCCGCGCTGACGGTCTCCCCGTGTAATATAACCCTGTTCCGGAGTTCCGGAACAGGGTTATTGCTTTAGGTTCAGCCAAGGCTATGGCATAGTAGCGGCTGGCTTGATGGGGAGAGTGGACAATGAATCCGGAATTGCAAAAATCCTTGCAGGTGACTGCGCTGTCCAGCACGCTGGACAGCTATATGCTGATGATTCTGTTGATCATGATCGCTGCCGGTATCCTCGGTGGCGTGGCCAACTATTTTCTCAGTGACAAGCAAAACGAACCCGGTCGCCATGATTGGGGAAAGTACCTGATTCTCGGAGTGATCGCTGCCCTGACCGTGCCGCTCTTCCTGAACATGATTTCCAGCAATCTGCTGGAGGCGGCGCGTACACGCCCGGTCGATTTTTTCGTCTTCGCCGGTTTTTGTCTGATTTATGTGGTGGCCTCGCGCCGTGTCTTCGAGAACGTCGCCAACAAGTTGCTTGGCCAGATGGATCAGATGAAGCGCGAGATGTCCCAGATCAAACAGCAACGTCAGGAAATGCCTTCGCCTGCACCGCGTGATGAACCCTTGCCGGTTGTCGAGGCCATCCCGTCAGTGCCGCCGGCCGTTGTCAAACCGGAGGTCATCAAGGAGTCACTGTCGTACAACGACATCGAGATCCTGCGTGCACTGGCCGGGGAAAACTACGTTTACGGCAATCTTGTCGGCTTGACCGACAAGACCGGTCTGGCCCGCGATCTGGTCAGCACACGCCTGACCGTACTCAAGAATCTTGGCATCATCGAGACGCGCATCAATGAAAAGAACGTCCTGCACTGGTATGTCTCGCCCAAGGGCAAACAGATGCTGGGCGATATCCTCTCCGGACAGGATGATCGATAGATTGCCAGTCCGTTTCGCCGGGTCATTTCCATGAATATCGTCGTCCTTGCTGCCGGGCAGGGCAAACGCATGCATTCCAATCTGCCCAAGGTCTTGCATCCGCTGGCCGGCAAGGCGCTGCTTGCACACGTTATCGGTACGGCGCGCCGCCTGTCGCCACAAACGCTTTGTCTGGTCTATGGCCACGGCGGCGATGCCGTACGCACCACCCTTGATGCGCCGGATCTGGCCTGGGCCCTGCAGGAGCCGCAACTGGGCACCGGGCATGCCGTGCAGCAGGCCTTGCCGCACTTGAACGGCGCCGGAACGACCCTCGTACTCTACGGCGATGTGCCGCTGATCGAGACCGGGACGCTTGAAAAACTCCTGCACGCCGCACACGATGCGCTGGCCATTCTTACCGTTGAACTCGATGATCCGGGCGGCTACGGCCGTATCGTGCGCAACAGCACCGGGCAGGTTGTGCGCATCGTCGAAGAGAAGGATTCGACGGCGGAAGAACGCTGCATTTGCGAGATCAATACCGGCATCATGGCCATGCCGACCGTATGCCTCGGCCAATGGCTAGCCCGCTTGTCCAACAGCAATGCGCAGAAAGAATATTACCTGACGGATATCGTCGGCATGGCGGTCGAGGAGGGCTTGCCCATTCGCACGGCCAACCCGAAACACGAATGGGAAGTACTTGGCGTCAACAGCAAGGTGCAGCTTGCCGAACTGGAGCGCATAGTGCAGAGGAGCACTGCCGAGCGGCTGATGGAGCAGGGAGTGCGCCTTGCCGACCCCGCACGTCTGGACGTGCGTGGCGAACTGGTGTGCGGACGCGATGTGTTCATTGACGTGAATTGCGTTTTCGAAGGCAGGGTGGTGCTCGACGAAGCCGTTGAAGTCGGTCCCAACTGCGTACTGAAAAATGCGCGTATCGGTGCCGCTACCCGCCTAGCGGCCTTTACCCATATTGAGGATGCGGTGGTCGGGCCGGACGGCATGATTGGCCCCTTTGCGCGTTTGCGTCCGGGTACCGAACTGGCCGAGGATGTGCACATCGGCAACTTCGTCGAGATCAAGAAGAGCCGTATTGCGGCGCACTCGAAGGCCAATCACCTGGCCTACATCGGCGACGCCATCATCGGTAGCCGGGTGAATGTCGGTGCAGGCACGATTACCTGCAACTACGACGGGGTCAACAAGTTCCAGACCATTATCGAGGACGACGCGTTCATCGGATCCGATAGCCAACTCGTCGCGCCGGTCACCGTTGGTCGTGGCGCCACGCTGGGCGCGGGCACGACGCTGACGCGGAATGCCCCGCCGGATACGCTGACCGTTTCACGCGCCAGACAAGTTTCCATTTCCGGCTGGAAAAGGCCTGTGAAGCAAGTGAGGAGGAAAGAGTGAGGAGTGAGGAGTAAAATCGAAACCTCGATTTGCTCCTGCTGTTTGCTCCTCACTCCTCTCCCCTAACTCCTTACAGGTTCAACCATGTGTGGCATCGTTGCCGCGGTCGCTGACCGCAATATTGTTTCCGTACTTCTCGAAGGCTTGCGCCGGCTTGAATATCGCGGCTATGACTCGGCCGGGCTGGCACTGATCAATGTCTCTGGCCTGCAACGTTTGCGCGCTGTCGGCCGGGTGGCCGAACTGGTCGCCCAGGTCGAAGAAACCGGTGCGGCTGGTCAGACGGGTATTGCCCACACGCGCTGGGCAACGCATGGCGTTCCCTGCGAACGCAATGCCCATCCGCACATCTC
>JFJP01014040.1_pt1 | contig 15236 bp, 5 predicted proteins | sample 431651 | NCBI WGS metagenome assembly JFJP01 (sample SAMN02602958, study PRJNA72255) | Microbial mat metagenome, whole genome shotgun sequencing project. | biome: fresh water; feature: sink hole; material: water; isolation source: purple microbial (photo- and chemosynthetic) mats found in...
TGGGTTTATCTATCAGCTACCAGATTGTAGTAGAAAAACATGGTGGGGCGCTCTGGTGTGAGTCAGAACCAGGATCGGGAACGACATTTTTGATTAAGATCCCTGTGCGATCAATGATGAAGTCATCTACTCAGGAGATGAAAGAAAAATCGGCAATTAGTAATTAGGAACACGGATTTTACGGATTACACGGATTACACGGATTACACGGATGACCTTTTAATCTGTGAAATCAGAGAAATCCGTCTAATCTGCGTATCCCAGTTAGCAATTAGCAATTAGCAATTAGCAATTAGGAACACGGATTTTACGGATTACACGGATTACACGGATGATCATTTAATCTGTGAAATCAGAGAAATCTGTCTCATCTGCGTATCCCAGTTAGCAATTAGCAATTAGCAATTAGCAATTAGCCATTAGCAATTAGCAATTAGCAATTAGCCATTAGCAATTAGCAATTAGCAATTAGCAATTAGCAATTAGCACAATTAGCAATTAGCAATTAGGATAAATACAATAACGATCGCGTCCCTCCTTCTTAGCTTGATAAAGTGCTGTATCAGCATCATTAATTAATCTTTCGGAAGATGTGTCACTAATTGGGAGCCTAACCGAAATTCCCAAACTCAATGTAATCAAATTACCGATGGGAGATTGTGCATGAATAATATTAAGTTTTTGCACCTCTAACTGAATATTTTTAGCTACCTTTACAGCACCATCCAAACTGGTGTTAGGCAGAATCGCAATAAATTCTTCCCCTCCATAACGGGCAACAAAATCAGCGGGATACTTAAGAACAGACTTAATTGCTTGGGCAATTTTCTGCAAACAAACATCTCCCACTTGATGCCCATAAGCATCATTGTAAGCTTTAAAATAATCAATATCACACATGATTAATGACAAAAAAGTTTGCTCTTGAATCGCTCGTAGCCACTCTCTATATAAATATTCATCTAAATGACGACGATTAGAAATGCCTGTCAATTTATCGGAAGAAGCTAGGTGTTGCAATTTTTCATTAGCTGCTACTAAAGCTTCCTCAGCTTGGCAACGTTTTTCTATTTCCTGAAGCAACAAAGTATTTTGTTGCTTCAATTTTTTCTGTAACTTTTGAATAGTCAATTGATTTTCAATGCGAACTAATACTTCCTCTACATAAAATGGCTTGGTAATATAATCAGAACCACCAACATTAAAAGCCTTAATAATATCTAAAACATCATCTAAAGCACTAATAAAAATTATGGGGATATCGCGAGTTTTTTCCCAATTTTTTAAATGCGTACAGAGTTCATAGCCATTCATCTCCGGCATATTAATATCAAGTAAAATTAGATCGGGTAAAGTCTTCTCGCAGGCAACTAATGCTATTTGCCCATTCAAAGCTTTACGAACATGATACCCGCGCTTATTCACTAGGATAGAAGACAAAACACGCAGGTTGTCTGGTGTGTCATCAACAATCAGAATATTGTTTTTATGAGGTTGTTCTATATCTTTACTCATTGCTATCCAATAGTAAAATTAAGTAGCGTCTTTGATTAACGATCGAATATATCGAAAAAAAGTGGATTGGCTTACCGCTAGTCATTCAACTTATCGACTTTAATTATATTTTACCATTTTAAAACCAAATTGAGTTAATAACATAATTTGGACGAACTCAAAATTATTAGCTAAATCCCTGAGAGCGCTTGCCATTGTGGAATTCTCAGCCGGAAGCTGATCGATTAATTCTAATACTAAATCATCGCTACACTCCGATGCAGCTTCATGTAGTTCTACTACCCATTCTGGCGGCATTTTATACAGCAAATCCTGTAAATCCATAGTCGTAAGTTTATTAACTGATTTCTGTATACGTTTAACATCTTCATTCTCCGGTTCGTATTTATATTCAACTCCGAGATATAAGCTAATTTTTTCTAATAAAACTTCTGATTTAAAAGGCTTACTAAAAAAATCATCACAACCCACTTCTAAAATCAGTTTTCGGTTTTCTTCAAAAGCCGTAGCAGTTAAAGCCACAATAATAGTTCTGGTGAAGATTGGCGTTGGGGACTCTGTATTTTGATTTTTTTCCTGATTTATGTTCAATTCCTGTTTTTTCTCCTCCTGCTCCCGAATTTGTCGAGTGGCGGTGTAACCATCCATAATCGGCATTCGCATATCCATTAAAATTAATTGGGGTTGCCAATCTTGCCAAATTTCTATTGCTTCTTTGCCGTTGGCTGCTTCACGAATTGAAAAACCAATCGGTGTTAATATTCTGGAGAGCAAAAGACAATTTTCTGTCATATCATCAACCAGCAAAATTCGGTATTCAGATTGTCTAGGAGCTAAACCAATAACTTTCTGATATTTCTGAGCGGTTTTTACTTGGGTGCTTTCAGCTAAGCTGATGACAATATCAAAACTAAATATACTACCCTGATTTGGGATGCTACTAACTGTAATTTCTCCTCCCATCATCTCTACATATTTCTGGCTGATTGGTAAGCCTAGCCCTGTACCTTGATGAGATTTCCGACCTGTTTCTGTTTGTCCAAAAGTTTCAAATAATAGGTGTATTTCTTCGGGGAAAATGCCAGGCCCAGTATCTTCAATTTCAAAGTGTAGAATTTTTTGGTTTTGATTTTTATCCGTTAATAAAGACCCTATTTCTGTTTTTTCTTCTACCCGTAATATCACTTTACCAATTTGGGTGAATTTAATGGCATTACCTAATAAGTTGAGCAAAACTTGGCGTAGTTTGCCATCGTCAGTTTTTATATAATTAGGAAGATTCGAGCTATATTCAAAAACCAGTTGTAATCTTTTAGATTCAGCTTTTTGTTGCAACATTTGCTCTAAGCTATCCAAGAGTTGAATTAAATCAAAGGAATTTTCATTAAAATTACTCCGGCCTGCTTCAATTTTAGATACCTGTAAAACGTCATCAATAACTGTGAGTAAATGTTCCCCAGCACGATTGATAATGCTGATATTTTTCTGATGTTCCGCAGGCAGAGACTGATCGAAACGCATGATTTGACTAAATCCTAAAATGGCATTGAGTGGTGTTCTCAATTCATGGCTCATATTCGCGATAAATTCACTTTTGGCACGGTTGGCTTTATCGGCACTTAAAACAGCTTGTTGTAAAGCTTCTTCTGCTTCTTTAACATTAGTAATATCTGTATGAGAACCGATCATGCGTATAACTACACCTTCAGAATTTTTGAGGTGAATTGCACGGGATAAAACATAGACGGTCGATCCATTTTTATGGTAAAATCTTTGAGTTGCAAAAAAGTTGCAAGTTCGACCAGAGTTGTAATCATCTATCAGCTTGAAAGCCTCAACATAATCTTCTTGGAAAATCACTTTTTCCCAAGCAGATAAGTGATTCGGCAATTCATCATCTTGATAGCCAAGCATTTCTTTCCACCGAGGAGAAAAATAAATTTCTCCGGTGACTAAATTCCAGTCCCAAAAGCCATCTTGGGAAGCACGCAGCACTAATTCCAAGCGTTCTGTTGTAGCTTTAACTTTTTCTTCAGTTAACTTACTCTCAGTGATATCAATGGTAAATTGATTCACCCACCAACAATCAGCAGCCATATCGTATTTAGATGTTTGTCTGGCCGATAACCAGCGCAGGCTGCCGTCTTTATGGTAAAAGCGATACTCAAAAATTAACTTTTGTTCGCCGAAAACAGCTTTAAATAAAGGGAAAATAACTGTTTCTAAATCCTCTGGGACTATGCTCGACATCCAGATGTTTTTATCGTCTAAAAATTCTTTTTGGGTATAACCAAAGACTGTTTCGCAGCCGGCGGAAAGGTAATCTATATTCCATTCTCGATTAGATTTAACTTGAATTCTAATGATTGAGGCAACGGGGCTGTCGATAATTTCTTTAATTTTAGTTTCGGATGTTTGTAGTGCTAATTCTAGCTGTTTACGCTCGGTGATATCTTGGATAATCCCAAACAATTTTATCACCTGTCCGGCTTCATTAATTAGCGTTTGTCCTTTGCCAAAAGTATATCGGATAGAACCATCAGGCCGGATAATCCGCATTTCATATTCGTAACTTTTCCCCTCAGTAATTGCCAGTTCAATATCCTGTGCTAATATTTCTAAGTCTTCGGGATGTGTTAGCTGTAAAATCTGCTGATATGTAGGTGTAGTTTGGGTAGAATCAAGCCCATAAATGTGGAAAACTTCATCAGACCATAAAATTTTATTGGTAATAAGATCGAAAGACCAGCTTCCTAACTGAGCAATTTTTTGTGCTTCAATTAAAGCATTTTCACTGGCTCGTAAAGCTTCTTCATATTTTTTTCGATCGGTGATATCTCTTGCTACCCAAATTACTGATGTCTGACTGGTGAATGAAATAATGGCTGAAAACCATAATAGGTTTTCTCCCACCACTAGAGAATAGTCAAATTGGGCAGTTTTTCCAGATTTCAGAACTTCCTGTACTTGTTCCAGCCAATCGTTATGCAATGATTCTTCAAAGAAGCCATTAATCATCTCATTAACTATGTGGATATTGAAGCTATTATTTAAGCGATTAGTAACGGGAAAACTCTCAATACTGCTTAAATCATTACCTTCAACAGTAATAGTAATGATAATGTCCGCTATGGACTCTAAGATAGTCCGAATCTTATGTTCAGAGGAGACAAATTTTTCTTCCATCAGTTTTTGATGGCTAATGTCTTGAGCAACACCATGCCATGCAGTTTCTCCATTGTTTCGCTGTTCCGGTCGAGCAATTGCTTGTAGCCATTTGATTTTTCCAGAAGGTGTAATGATTCGCCATTCGTGTTTAAATGTTTGCAGCGTCTTGAGGCTATGATTAACGGCTTGCTGACAACTATTGAAATCATTGGGGTGAATTTGATTAAACACAATGTTAGCATCTTGGAGAGCTTCAGAAACTAAAATCTCATAGATTTCTTCAAAAGTATGATTAAGATATTCGTAACGCAACATCCCCTCTCGATCTTCTATCAAAGTAAAAATGATTCCCGGTAAAGTGGCGGCTAATTGTTTTAGTCGGGCTTCACTTTTATGTAAATCTGCTGTTTTGTTTATGACTTGTAATTCTAATTCCTGCTTGTTTTTTTTGAAACTTTGGTGTATCAAATGAGCAGTAAAACAACCAATTAATGTAGTGAAAATTAAGATAAAAATGCTGATTATCATAAATATTTTTAGATGATTATTGGAAAAATATCCGATTAATCCCATAATTACAAAAAATTCTAGGAGATAGGGAAGAAGTAACATAATTTTTATATCATTCCTCAGAGATAAGTTGAAAATTTTTTTAATCTGAGCAGGGAGATGGTTCATTTTAAATTTAAAAGACTTAGAGTGGTAGAATCTGATTGCTCCGCACTTCTGAGATTCTGAAAGCAAAAATTAACATCACATTCATAGATCCGTGACATTTAACTGTTGAGTTAAATGTTAAGCTTGCTTTAGGATCGTTGCACCCAGATTTAGGATATAGTAATGGCTTGGTTAGTTACTAGATCGGATTATTATTTATTACTACAGTACCATAAGTCATGTAACTACAACCTATAGTATAATGGTGAACGCCATCGAAAATTCTGTCATGTTCGGCCAATTACTCCTAGAGTATTCTCAGGAAGTAAAAAAGAGAACTACCTGTTGTCACAAGGATTTATAAAGATTCGTTAAAAAACTCCTCGATGGAAATCTGAAGCTTAAGTCACCTAATACCTTAAACTAAGGAGATTTTAAAATGTCGATTAATATCAATGAAATTCCCGAAGGGGGAAGGGGTTTAAAACTGATGTGGCAGCTTGCTGATGAGTTAAGTTATACTCGTACTGGAGCTAGTCAGAATTGTTTGGTAATTAGAAAAAATTATGAACAAATCCCTAGTGCGCCCCCTAATCAACAAAAAGGGGAGTTATTGGAAGGGTTAATTCAGTTTTTTTACCGTTGGAAGTGGTTGCAAGAGAGTGGAGGGGTACTAGGTGTTGAGCCACCGATTAAAACAATTTATCTGCAAGTCAAAACAGACTTGAGTGCCTTGACAGAAGTTTTGCAGTGGTACGATCGGTTAAGTCATTTACCAATTCCTAAATTAGTTTGGTGGAAATGTCAGTTAGCTTTAGGGGAAGGCTTTACTAATGCGGTACGTCACGCTCATCGGGGAATGCCTTTAACAACTCCTATTAAACTGGAAATTAGAGTATTTAAAGAACAGTTAGAAATTAAAATTTGGGATTATGGTCAGCCTTTTGATTTTGCTGCTAAGCTGAGAGAAATTCTGGATAGAGAGCAAATAAATGGCTGGGAATCTGAAGGTTTGATCTCGGATGGTGCAAGAATACTTGGCTAAAACTCCTGAATACGTTAACGATCGATATTTTCAGGTTTGATTTGAAAGTGTGATGCCTTCAATTAAATCTACAATCAAATCAAACCGAAAATTATTGACTAAATTTTCTATGGCGTTAACGATGTTTGGGTGTTCTGATCGAATTTCATTTAACAGGAATATAATTTCTTTTTCATCGAGTTCTGTAGCTGCTCTTTCCAGTTCTAACACCCAATTTTTAGGCATTTTTGCTAAAGTTTGTGAAGTTAAAAACTCAGTAATTTCTGAGATGTTATTTCCTGATAAAAGGGGGTCATTTAAGTCTGAATTATCTTGATAAAGATAACGGACTTGCAGATATTTAGCAATCATTTCTAAGATATCTTCATCTCGGAAAGGCTTACGCACAAAATCGTCACAACCTGCGGAAAAAACTAGGGAACGCTCTTCTTCAAAGGCACTAGCTGTGATCGCAATAATTATGGTTTTCCGACCCTTTAAATGTGATTTAATATGTTTAGTTGCTTCATAGCCATCCATGATGGGCATCCTCATGTCCATCCAGATCAAATCCGGTTCCCAATTCCACCATAACTCAATTGCTTCTTGACCGTTTTCTGCTTCACGTACATCAAAACCAATGGCTCTAATTAAGGCAACTAATAACAAGCGACTTTCGTAGCGATCTTCAACTACTAAAATACGATATTTAGGTTGATCGGTTACTAAACCAATGACTTGACGTTGGGGTTTAGAAATTTTAATATCTATCTCTTCTACAATTAGCACTGGAATATCAAACGTAAATGCTGTTCCTTGCCCAAGAATGCTCCTAACGGCAATATCTCCGCCCATGAGTTGGACGAATTTCTGACTAATAGCTAAGCCTAAGCCACTTCCTTGTTGAGATTTTTTACCGCTTTCGGTTTGGGTAAAAGCTTGAAATATTCGCTCTATCTCTGCGGGAGCAATCCCGGCTCCGGTGTCCTGAATTTCAAAGCATAATTGAACGAATTTTTCGGAGGATTTGTTAATAAATTTATCAGAGTTTTCCGCAATCTCAACCTCAATTCTTACCCGCAAGGTGACGCTACCTTTAGCAGTGAATTTTACAGCATTTTCTAAAATATTTAATAAAATTTGACGTAATTTTCGCTCATCTGCTTGTATATATTTAGGTACATTGGGAGCAATCTCAAATACTAATTCTAAGCCTTTAGATTGAGATTTTAAAACTAACATTTCTTTCAAGTCAAACAGGAGATGAATTAAGTCAAAGTTGCTTAAATTTAGTTCGGATTGTCCAGCTTCGATTTTTGATACTTCTAAAACATCGTTAATCAAATTGAGTAGATGTTCACCTGCACGATTAATAATGCGTAAATTTTCCTGCTGTTGTTGGTTGAGGGATTGTTCACGACTCATTACTTGGGTGAAACCCAAAATAGCATTAAGAGGGGTTCTCAATTCGTGACTCATAGCTGCTAAAAATTCGCTTTTGGCGCGGTTAGCATCGGCGGCGGCGATGGCGGCTTGTTGTAGGGCTACTGACTGTTTTTGAGTCTGGGCTAAAAGTTCAGCTTGCTGCAAAGTAACTCCTAATTGAGTGCCAATTTGCATTACGGTATTAATTTCTGCTTTAGTCCAATTGCGGGGGGAGGAATTTTGATAATTTGCCAGTAAACCCCAAATTTTATCGCCGCAAAAAACTGGGTAAATTATATAAGATTTAGCTTGTAACCATTCTAAAAAATTTAGATAGCAATCGGAAAATGTATGATCATAAACATTTTCAATTACTAAGATATTGACTTGAAAATTATGGGCTTCAATATGATTTTCCGGTTTTTTTTGTAAACAATTTTCCGCCGCATTTTCTAATTCACTAATTAAGCTTTTGACGGTGCAATGATCACAACCTAAATAAGCATTGATCGTTGGAGTTTCATTGATAAGTGCGTTCAGCACAGGCATCCATCCTGGAGCTACTGACTCGGCGACAAAATCGCTGTACCCCTCAGAATTAAACCGAAAAATAACAGTGCGATCGCATTTAAGTAATTGTTGCATCTCAACAGCTACAGAATTAAAGATGGTTTCAAAATCTAAGGTTTGGCGCATATTTTGGAGGATTCTGGCAATCGCTTTCTCTCGTTCTGCTGTCTCTTGCAAGATTTTTTCTGCCTGTTTGCGCTCGCTGATATCGGCAATCCTAACTAGATAGATTTTCTCACCATTTACGTAAATTGACTTGGCGGCTAAATCTCCCCAAAATATCTTGCCTGTTTTGGTAATATATTCCATTTCTCCATTCCAAGAACCGTGATTTTTGATGGTTTGTAAACCAGAGTTTAAATTGGCAGTGGGATAGGTTTTTTCTTGTCGTGTATCACCTTCAATATTCATCAATTCCTCTTTACTTTGGGCTTCAAACATTTCGATTGCCCGTTGATTGCAATCCAAAATCAAGTTAGTTTCGGGATCGATCATAAAAATTGCATCGGCGGCGGCTTCTACGAGGACGCGGTATTTGCTCTCACTTTCTGTTAGGGCAATTTCTGCTGATAAGCGATCGCAAATTTCTTGTTGTAATTGTAAATTTTGTTGATCTAGTTCGGCATGAGCTTGTTTTTCTTGTTCTAGTAATTTGGCCTGAGCGATCGCAATGCCTAATTGAGCAGCAATTTCTTCTAATAGTTCAATTTCTTCGGTCGACCAGTCGCGATAGCGATCGCATTGTTGCAATCCAATAATACCATTGGGCTTGCCTTTATAAGAAGTACGGACACTTAGTAAAGACTTGAGACTCAACTGCTCACAAAGTGTCTGAACTGACTGTAACAGGGGGTCTTTGGTTACGTCATTAGAAGCGATTGCATTTTCTTGAAACAAGATTTGCTGAGCGTGGGGATTGCCCGCAATGGGAATCTTGATCGCCCCGGTAGATGCCCAACCAGGGGCTAAATATTCCCCCGCCATTAACAATTTGGGAGTCGGTGTTTCTTGATATAAAAGAATGTGTACTCTGTCGCTACCAAAGGCTTTACCTATTTGACCTGCCGCAGTTTCAAAAACTTCCTGGGGATCGATGTGAGAACGAATTTGCTGAGTTATTTCTCTTAATAGATTGCTGCGGGAAAGTTGCTTAAAAAGGGCAATTTCTGCCTGTTTGCGATCGCGCACCTCTTCAAAAAGTAACATATTCTGTTGTGATAACTGCTTTTGCAGCCGGGAAATTTTTAATTGATTCTCAATTCGAGCCAACACTTCCTCTGCCTGAAAAGGCTTGGTAATATAATCCGCACCACCTACCGCAAAAGCTTTTACCTGTTCTAAAACTTCATGGTTAGCAGTCAGAAAAATTACAGGTAAATTGCTAGTACGAACGTCTGCCTTAATTTGAGCAAAAACTTCCCACCCATCTGGTTTCGGCATGATAATATCTAGTAATATCAGATCGGGGATTTGAGTCTGCGCCGCTTTCATGGCCAAGCGACTATCAGACACAGACTGCACTACATAACCTTTGTTAGTCAAAAAGCACTCTAATAATGACAATAGATCGTTATTGTCATCAACCACTAAAATATTGCCAGCGGTCACATCTTTATTGTAAATCATGGTTTTAAGAATATATACTCAAAGATAGTTAATAAACTATACGATCAGCTAGAAAATTGCATTAAACAGATTAAAATTAATCAGAGCGAGTATTAGCAGAGTAAATTTAGCATGAATAACCACCAAGATGAAACCCCATTGGGATACATTTTAGTAGTTGACGACCAGCCAGATAACCTTCGGGTTTTGTCCGCATTGTTGAGACAGCGAGGATATGAATGCCGCCGCGCCATTAATGGGGAACTGGCACTTAGAGCTTGTAATTCATACCCACCAGATTTAATCCTACTTGACATTGTAATGCCAACGGCAGATGGTTATGAAATCTGCAAAAAACTTAAATCAAACGATAAAACCTGTGACATTCCCATAATTTTTTTGAGTGCCAAAGGAGAAGTTTTTGATAAAGTCAAAGCTTTTGCCGCCGGCGGTGCAGATTACATCAGCAAACCTTTTCACTCTGAAGAAGTTTTGGCGAGAGTAGAACACCAATTAACCATGAGGAAACTACAAAAGCAACTTAAACAACAAAACAAACTTTTGCAAGCAGAAATTAACGCCCGTTTAGGCTTTGAAAAGACTTTACAAGAACAAAATAAAATCCTCCAAAAAGAAATCACCGATCGCAAACAAGCAGAAGCAGCACTCAGGGAAAGCCAACGATTTACTGAACATATAGCCGAAGCCAGCCCAAATATATTATATATCTATGACTTAATCGAACAGCAAAATATTTATATTAACTCTCAAATCGGTGAAATTCTTGGTTATACACCAGAAGAAATTCAACAAATGGGTGCGACATTATTTTCCAATCTGATGCACCCAGAAGATTTTCCCAAACTTAGTCAATATCAACAAAAAATCGAAAAAAGTACCGATAAAAATATCTTTGAAATTGATTATCGGATGAAACATCGAGACGGTTCTTGGCGCTGGTTAAAAAGCCGAGATGCCGTCTTTGCTAGAACCCCGGAAGGCAAGCTCAAACAGACTCTCAGTGCAGCCAGTGACATCACGGAACAAAAACAAGCGGAAGAGGAAATTCGGTTACTTTTAGCGACAACCCAAGCTATTAACTGCTCCCTTGATTTTCAAGATGCTTTAACAATTATTCTCGGCTTATTTTGTACAACAATTGGGTGGGATTTTGCTGAAGCTTGGATTCCTAGCGAGGGAGAAAAAAAAGTTTTAGTCTGTAGCGAAGGTTGGTATGCCAGCAATCTCAATCTTGAAGAATTTCGCCGCTTTAGCAAAACAATTACCTTTGCCAAAGGAGTAGGATTACCGGGGAAAATTTGGTTATCTGCACAGCCAGAATGGATAGAAGACATTAGTAACGATCGATCCTCAGTGTTTACAGAAAGAACCAGAATTGCGACTGCAATGGGATTAAAAGCCTGCTTTGGTGTCCCAATTCGCAGCAGCGGACAAATTTTAGCTATTTTAGTTTTCTTTAAGCGGTCAAAAACTGTAAAAGAACAACATTTACTTGAGTTAGTAAATGCCGTAGCCACGCAGTTAGGTTCTCATATTCAGCGCAAACAAGCCGAAGAAAAATTGCAGCAACAATTTTTGCGAGAGCGGCTAGTTGGAGCAAGTATTGAGCGGATTCGCAAGTCTTTAAAACTTGAAGAAGTATTAAAAACTGCGGTGGAAGAAGTGCGTTATTTTTTGTCAACTGATAGAGCCGTTATTTACTGTTTTACTCCTGATGCTAAAGGATTAATAGTAGTGGAGTCCGTAGCGGAAGAATGGATATCTATTTCTGGTCAAAAATTTCAAGATGAATGTTTTTTAGAAAATTATATTTCTTTTTATCAGGAAGGTCACATTTCTGCTATTAATGATATTTACAATGCTGGTTTAAAAGACTGCTACGTTGATTTGCTTACTCAATTTCAGGTTAGAGCTAATTTAGTAGTGCCAATTTTGCAAATGCAAAATTGGCAAGAATCCGATCTTTTTACTAACAATCGCCAATCAAGCACTAAAAATAAACTGTGGGGGCTGTTGATTGTCCATCACTGCCAAGGTCCCCGCGCTTGGCATTCTTCAGAAATAGAATCTCTGAGGCAATTATGTGTGCAATTAGGGATAGCCATTCAACAATCAACCCTTTTTGAACAAGCTCAAACAGAAATTGCTGAACGCAAGCAGGCAGAATTAGCTCTCCAAAAAGCTAAAGAAGCAGCCGAAGCAGCTAACCGAGCCAAAAGCGAATTTCTCGCCAATATGAGCCATGAGTTACGAACACCTTTAAACGGTATTTTAGGCTATACTCAAATCCTGAAAATGGACAATAATTTAACGCTCAAACAGCAAGATAACCTCAACACCATTCAAGAATGTGGCAAACATTTATTGACATTAATTGATGATATTTTAGATCTGGCCAAAATAGAAGCTCAAAAAATGGAACTCCAGCCGACAGAGTTAAATTTTCCTAACTTTATTAAAAGTATTAGCGATCTATTCCAAATGCGGGCAAAACAAAAAAATATTGGTTTTAGCTGCCAAATATTATCACCTTTACCTAATATCCTTCACGTCGACGAGAAAAGATTAAGGCAAGTTTTGATTAATTTATTGGGAAATGCGGTTAAATTTACCAATAGTGGTGGCGTAATTTTTAAAGTTAGCTGTTTAAAAGATCCCAAGCAATTGAACAATATTTCCCTAGAACAATTATCAATTATTAATGACCGATTACCAATGACCAAAATTCGTTTTGAAGTAGAAGATACTGGTATTGGCATTGAACCCCATAAGTTAGAAGAAATATTTTTACCATTTCAACAAGTTAGCGAACCCACCTATGCTAATGAAGGCACAGGATTAGGGCTATCAATCAGCCAGAAATTAGTCAAAATGATGAGTAGCCAAATTAATGTTAGTAGTGTATTGGGTAAAGGTAGTGTTTTTTGGATGGATTTAGAATTGCCATTAATCCAAAACTATTGTCCACTTGTCGAGGCCGAAGAACAAAAACAGATTGTCGGTTTTGTTGGTGATAAGTCCAACGTGATTATCGTCGATGATAATCAGGTGAATCGTGATATTTTACGCAATATTCTTGAACCTTTAGGCTTTCAAATTATGGAAGCCGTCAACGGTCAAGATTGCCTAAATCAAGCTGTAAAATTTAAGCCCGATCTGATTTTAATGGATTTAGTTATGCCAGTGATGGATGGCTTTGAAGCAATCAGAAGATTACGGCTGATACCAGAGATAAAAGATACAGTTGTCATCGCTATTAGTGCTAGTCTTTTTGATGATACTAAATTTAACGAGCTAGTAGGAGGCACGGATAATTTTCTGCTTAAACCAATTCAGATAAAACAGCTTTTAGACAAATTGCAGCTACGTTTAGGATTAGAATGGATTTATAATCATCAAGATAAAAATCTCATAGATCGAGATAACTCTGAGGAATTTTCTACATCTTTTATGCCTAATCCAGTCCAGAAATCATTATTCTTGCCGCCTTCTAAAGATTCACTGATTGTGTTGCTAAGTGCCGCAGAAATTGGGGACATTGAAGAAATTTTGGAAGAAACGAATAAGTTAGAAAACTCAGATAGTAAATTAGCGCCTTTTGCCAGAAATTTACGACAACTAGCGAAAGGATTTCAAGTTTATAAAATTCAAAAACTTCTCCAGCAATATATGGCAGAATATTATTAATTATAGTAAGGACACGGCAATGCCGTGTCCCTACCCGCGATCTGTACCTGCCTAAGTCTTGATAGTCTATAATATAGATTCTCAACTCTTAAATCGAAACTGCCATGTCTTTCGTCGGTCTACATATTCATAGCGACTACAGCCTTCTCGATGGTGCATCTCAACTACCGCCGCTGATTGAGCGGGCTGTAGAATTAGGAATGCCCGCGATCGCCCTTACCGATCACGGAGTCATGTATGGCGCGATCGAACTAATTAAAGTCTGCCGAAATAATAACATTATACCCATTATTGGCAATGAAATGTATGTGGTAAATGGTGATATTTCCGTTAAAGTTAAAGGTAGAAAAAAATATCATCAAGTAGTTTTAGCTAAAAACACCCAAGGCTATAAAAATCTAGTTAAATTAACCACGATTTCTCACTTACAGGGAATGCCGGAAAGGGGACTTTTTGCCCGTCCTTGTATTAATAAAGAACTCTTAGAACAATACCATGAAGGTTTAATTGTTACCAGTGGTTGTAGAGCCGGTGAAGTTCCCCGCTTGATCGATCAAGGCAATTTAGAAGAAGCGAGAAAAGTTGCTAAGTGGTACAAAGATTTATTTGGAGATGATTACTACTTAGAAATTCAAGATCACGGTTTCTGGGAAGACAGAATCATCAATGTTGAACTGGTAAAAATGGGCAAAGAACTAGAGATTAAAATAGTTGCCACTAATGACTCCCACTTTACAGATTGCGGAGACGTTGAAGCTCACGATGCTTTACTTTGTATTCAAACTGGCAAATTAATTGAAGATGAAAAACGGATGCGCTACAGCGGTACAGAGTATTTAAAATCCGCTGAAGAAATGGCACAACTTTTCAGGGATCATTTACCAGATGATATCATTAAAGAAGCCATTGATAATACCTTAGAAGTCGCTGGTAAAATCAAAAAATACGATATTTTCGATGAACCACGTATTCCCACCTATCAAATTCCTCCCGATCATACCGCTGATACCTATGTAGAGCACGTTGCTTGGGAAGGACTACTACAAAGACTCAATGCTAAAGAACGTAAAGAAATTAAACCAGTTTATCGAGAAAGACTGGAATATGAATTAGAAATGATCCAAAAAATGGGATTTTCTACTTACTTTTTAGTAGTGTGGGATTACATTGATTATGCTAGAAGAAGTAATATCCCTGTCGGACCAGGACGCGGTTCGGCAGCAGGTTCTTTAGTTGCTGTCGGGCCAGGACGCGGTTCGGCGGCAGGTTCTTTAGTTGCCTACGCCATGAAAATAACTAATATTGATCCTGTTCATCATGGCTTACTATTTGAGAGATTTCTTAACCCCGAACGTAAATCTATGCCAGATATTGATACAGATTTCTGCATAGAAAGACGGGATGATATGATTAAATATGTGACTGATAAATATGGTGCAGAGCGTGTGGCTCAGATTATTACCTTTAACCGCCTGACATCAAAATCTGTTTTAAAAGATGTGGGTAGAGTTTTAGGTGTTCCCTATAAAAAAGCCGATGAAATGGCAAAATTAATTCCTGTATC
>JFJP01029762.1_pt1 | contig 15236 bp, 11 predicted proteins | sample 431651 | NCBI WGS metagenome assembly JFJP01 (sample SAMN02602958, study PRJNA72255) | Microbial mat metagenome, whole genome shotgun sequencing project. | biome: fresh water; feature: sink hole; material: water; isolation source: purple microbial (photo- and chemosynthetic) mats found in...
CCGATGCCGCAACCCGGTCCAATGCCGCAGCCCAATCCAATGCCGCAGCCCAATCCAATGCCGCAGCCCAATCCAATGCCGCAGCCCGGTCCGATGCCGCAGCCCAATCCGATGCCGCAATCTCCGCAGCGGACAGCCTCACCGCGCCGAACGACATCCTGGGGGTGGAGTACCTGAAGGCGCTGTACCGCATCGGAAGCCGCATGGAGCCGCATACAATCCGGCGGTGTGGCCGCGGATACAACGATCCTGTCCTGGAGGGCACCTTCCCGAGCGCGACCGCTCTCCGAAAGGCGCTGGCAGAAGGCGGCACCCCGGATGACAAACCCGCTGCAGCCGGCATGCCGGACACCACCCGCGCCATTCTCCGGCGGGAGATGGATGCAGGTCGGGGTCCGGTTTCCGGCGACCAGTTCCTGACCTGTCTCCTGCAACGGTTAAGGACTGCTCCGGATACCGAGTTGTCCAGCCTTCCCTGGATGGAACAGGGACTGCATCACCGTCTCCGGGCAGCCGCTTCCGGATCCGCCTGCTGGGCCGAGCTGGTCGAGACTGCTGCCAGCAGCCGCCATCCGCGCACCCGCATCCAGCGTATGCTCTGCGCCCTGCTGATCGGCATGCCCGGCACCCTCCACGCCGAGTTGGCGATGAAGGGACACGCGCAATACATCCGGATTCTGGGCTTCGGTGAAAAAGGCCGCACGCTTCTGGCTGACATGCGCCGCAAGGCATCCCTGCCAATCATCGGACGCGCCGCGCATTGGGGACTCCACCGGGACTCCCTCATCCAGACCCTGCTGGCGCTGGAATGCCGGGCGACCGACACCTGGTCGCTCGCCTGCCGGGAGGTTTCGGACAGAAGGGCCGGCATGGAGCAGCGGAGCAGCCCAATCATCCTTGCTTCCGAACCGTTGCGGAAACTTCCATGAACATTGTTTTCGGAAATTCATGGAGCAGGTTATTTTCTTCCAAGCCCTCAGACGCCCCGGATCTCCGCGCCGAACTGCCTGTTCAGCTTTTTCATCACGGACTGCATCTGCGCCTCGATCTGTTCGCTTGTCAGTGTGCCTTCCTCCGAACCCAGTCTGACGCGAAGCATCAGGGAACGCTTGCCGGCTGGAATCTGTTTGCCCCGATACTCCTCGACATATTCGACTTCCCGGACCATCGGTCCGACAAGAGCTTCAATCTCCGACCACTTCACGGCCTCATCCAGCAGCATCGACAAATCCTGTTCGACAAGCGGAAAGAGCGGCAGATGACGGAAGCCGTTCGTTCGGGACGGCAAGGGTGACAGTTTCTCAAGGTTGATTTCAAAGACCACGGCCTGTGTGTTCTTGATGCCGGCCGCCTTCATCGTCTTCAGCGAAAGAAGACCCAGCGAACCGATGACTTCCCCTGCCGCCATGACATTCAGCCAAACTTTTTTCTCGGCCCAGACCGGTTCCAGCATACGTGCAAAGGACAAGGGGCCCATCTGACAGAAGCGGGCCATGGATGCGATCACACCCTTTGCTTCAAAAAAGAGCGCGCCTGCATCGCTTCCGGCCATTGCACCGGCCAGATGCTTCTCCTGCAACGGAAGCACTTCCTCGGGGACGGACGGGGACATGGCTCCCGGCCGGAACACCTGCGTCACTTCGAAGACTTTGAAGGATCCGAAATAGCGAAGGTTCGTCACAAGGGTTTCCAGCATGCCCGGCACAAGGCTCGCGCGAAGGCGGGAATTTTCAGGTGAAGGCGGCGTGGAAATGGCCAGAAGCTCCTCGGGACGAAAACCCGCCGCTTCATGAAAACGATCCTCCACCCACGGATAGGTGAACACCTCCTGGAAGCCGCAGCGGAAAGCCAGGTATTCGCGCAGATTCCGATCCAGCTGAACCGGACGCTGGTTGACTGGTTTCTCCAGAGTGATCACAGGCGCCCGGTATGAAAAGTTCTCATAGCCGATCATGCGGGCGACTTCCTCAAGGATGTCATCGGGCAGCGACACATCACCCGTTCCGCGCCAGGAGGGCGTCGCGACGCGGAGCAATCCGCCATCCGCCTCTACCTGGAAGCCGAGAGGATTGAGGCTCTTTTCCACGTCCGAAGCGGTCACGGGGCTGCCGAGGCGCGTGGACAGGAAAGACAGCGTCACGGCGACAACGGGGGGCACGGTCGGACGCAGGTTCAGGTCGGTGAACGCGGTGATGCGCGAACCGGGCACGATATCCGCAAACAGCTTTGCGGCAAGCCCCAGTGCCTGATCGACCCGCTGTGTATCGACATGCTTCTCGAAACGGATGGATGCTTCCGTGCGAAGGCCGAAGGCTTGTGTCGTGTGCCGGATGCAGGTCGGAGAAAAATTGGCGATTTCCAGGACGATTTCCGTCGTGTCGGGCAGGATGGAGTCCTGCCTGCCGCCCATGATGCCTGCCAACCCCAGCGGGTTCTCCCGATCGGCGATCACGAGGTTCTTCGGCCCGAGGACCAGTTTCCTGCCATCGAGCAATTCCAGTACTTCCCCTTCGTTTGCCGTCCGGACACGGATTTCACCCTTCACATGCGTGCGATCGAAGCCGTGTGTGGGCTGACCGACAGCCAGCATGACATAATTCGTAATATCGACAAGGTTGTTGATCGGGCGCATGCCGACCTTGGTCAGGGCGACTTTCAGCCAGAGCGGTGAAGGAACGTTCACCAGACCAGCATAGGCGACAGCGGCATATCGGCGGCACAAATCGTCATTCGCGATCTCCACGGGACAGGCAGGCAGTTTCGCATCCACCGTGCAGATGGGCAGCGGCCGGAGTGTACAGCCATAAATGGCGGACAATTCGCGCGCGATGCCATAGTGTCCCCAGAGGTCCGGCCGGTTTGTCAGCGACTTGTTGTCGATTTCCAGAATCTCGTCGTCGAGGCCGAGTACTTCGGCCAGGTTTTGGCCGGGTCTGCATGCAATGCCCGCCAGGTCCATGATTTCATGGTCGTCCCCGGACGGGAACAGATCCGCCAGGCCGATTTCCGACGACGCGCAGATCATGCCGGCCGACGCGACGCCGCGCAGCTTGGACGCCTTGATCTCCACGGGCTCGCCTTCGCCATGCCATCGCACCTTTGCTCCGGGTCTTGCGACGACGACCATCTGTCCGACTTCGAGGTTGGACCCGCCGCAGACAATCTGCTCCGGCGCCGGAAGACCCACGTCCGCCAGCACGACACGCAGCCGGTCGGCCTGAGGATGGGGAGACACTTCCGTGATGCGTCCGGTCACAATGTTCTTCAAGCCTTCCGACAGGTTCTCATATCCTTCGACTTCGACCGTGCGCATCGTCAGGTCGAAAGCCAGCCGCTCCATGGTCAAATCGGCCGGCAGGTCCACATATTCACGAATCCAGTTGAGCGATACCTTCATGTTCCCATCTCCTTATCCGAACCGGCGGCGTGATGCCGTCCTGCAGGCATCTCCTTATCTGAACTGGCCGAGGAAGCGCAGGTCCGCGCTGTGGAACAGACGTACGTCGTCGACGCCATAGCGCATCATGACCAGCCGATCCAGGCCGATGTTGATGTAGAATCCGGACCAGACAGCCGGATCGAGCCCGGCGGCCTTCAGCACGTTCGGGTGGGGCGAGCCGCCCGGCATGACCTCGATCCAGCCAACCTGCTTGCAGACCTTGCAGCCCGTGCCGCCGCAGACCAGACACTTCATGTCGATCTCGAAGCCCGGCTCGACGAACGGAAAGAAACCTGCGCGCATGCGGACATCCACTTCCCGGCCGAAAACCTTTTCGAGGATGGACTTGACCAGGAGCTGACCGGATGCGAATGAGAAATCCCGGTCCACAATCAGGGCTTCGTATTGAAAAAACGCACGCTCGTGGCGGGCGTCCGTGGCTTCGTTGCGATAGACGCGGCCTGGATAGACGAAACGGGCCGGCGCGCCATGCTGCTGCAGGTATCGGACGGAAGCGCCCGTCAGGTGCGGACGCAGGGCAAGCCGTTCCGCTCCACGCTTTTCATCTGTTCCGGCAATCCAATAGGTGTCCATGGACTCGCGGGCCGGGTGCTCCGGCGGAAAATTGAGATGATCGAATCCGTAGAGTTCGCTTGTAATCTCATTCTCCGCGTACACTTCGAAGTTGAGCGAGCGGAAGATGTCGTTGAGATCGTAAGCCATCTGCGTGATCGGGTGAAGCCCCCCCGCAGGCACGGCGGTACCGGGCCGCGTAAGGTCGATTTCTCCCGAAAAGGCTGATGCTTCTTCGAGGATCGTCTCCTGTCTCCGGTCAATGGCTGCCGTGATGGCTTCCTTGACCTCATTCGCCAGCCGACCGACCGTCTTTCGCTCCTCCGCGGTGAGTTTGCCCAGTTCCTTCAGGACTTCGGTCAGCAAACCCTTCTTGCCCATCCATTTCTGACGAACCTCCTGCAGCTGCTCCGGGCTGCCGGCGGAAAGGATTTCTGCAAGACTGTCCGATCGCATGGATTCAAGTTTTTCCAGCATGGCTCCTCCTTCAAAAAAAAAACGCCCATGAATTGCTTCATGGGACGATTTCTCGCGGTACCACCCAAATTGCCCGTTTCCGGGCCTCCTCGTCTGCATCCCGTATCGGGGATGAACCGGCCGGGACTACTTGTCACCCCGGCAGCTCACCGGCGAACTTCAACCTGTCTTTCCACGGGGCTGCTTGCAGCCGGCGACTGCCCCTCTCTGGTTGGAAACCGACAAACCTACTCTCCGGATCATTGCGATGTTTTGTCATCCCATTTCATCACAGATCCGGAATAAAATCAAGGATGATTCTTGTGCAAAAATTCGAAATTCGACTTTTTCATGCAACTTGCGTGCCGAAGCTGGCATGCCTGCAGTTGTCAAAGCCCTTCGAAGCATTTGTCAAGATGCGCATCGGAAATGCCCGTCTTTCTGCCTGATGAAAGCGACAAGACCACTGTGACCAAAACGGCCACCGGAAGCGCCACGAGGGTGGTGCCGATTTTGGACATCCAGGCTGCGGATGTGCCCGCAACCAGATTGTCCACTCCGAAAAACAGCTTGCAGAGCAGGAAGTAGGATGAATTGGCGTGAATGAAGAAGCTCCATGCAAACCAGGTGCCGAAGCCGGACAGCATCCCGCCGACTGCCGCTGCCTTGGGCATGTTTCTGAAGTAGAGCGCGCCGACATAAAGGGGTAGGAATGACGCAGTGGTCATTTCAAAGAAAATCGTGGTGAATTTCGCGATGACGCCTTCCGCCTGCGGCAATCCGGTCGTGGCCCATGCGATCAGCGTGCTGATGACGATGGCGACCAGAATGCCGAACCGGGTGATGAGGATGGTGTTGCCCTTGCCTTTGAATGATTTCTCGAACAGGTCCCTCCCGGCCGCAGTACCCATGGTATGGAACTGGGAACTTAATGTCGACATGGCGGCGGCCAGCATGCAGATCAGGAAAATAGCTCCGAACCATTCGGGTATGAACGTTCTGATGAAGCCCGGAATGATGAGGTCACTCACCCCGCCATTCGCCGAAATGGCGATTTTACCGGTCTCTCGGAAGAACAGTGCATTGGACAGGGCGCCGACGACAAACGCCACGCCTGTCATGGCGAAGATGAAGATACCGCCCGAAAAGACAGCACGGTTTAGCTCGCGGTTGCTTTTCACGGTCATGTAGCGCACAACCAGCTGAGGCTGGGTCAACACGCCGATGCCGACGCCCATGACGATGGTGGATATCAGGGACCACCACATCGGGCTGCCGGCTTTCGGCATGGAGGTCCACCCCTGGAAACCGCCCTTGACGCTTTTCGCAATATCCTCCTGGATGGCGGGATTCGCATACAGATCCGTCAGGGACCGATGCGCCTGTCCGACGCCGCCGAGGAGCGCATAAGCGGCAATCAGCAGGGCGATCATGGAGATGAACATGATGCCGCCCTGGAACGCGTCGGTGTACATGACGCCCTTCATGCCGCCCATCCATACATAAATGGCGACGATGGACACGAAGAACAGGAGCGAGACATTGTAGGGAATGCCGAAATAGCTTTGCACGAAATTCGCGCCGCCCTTGATGACGGACGCAGCATACAACGGCATGCCGATGAAGATGACCAGACCGATGAATCCCTGAATGAATGGAGAATCGAAACGCCTGGAGAGAAACTCCGGAAACGTGTGGGCATCCAGGGTGTGCCCCATCCTGCGTGTGCGTTTGCCGAAGAAGATGAACGCGATGAAAATGCCGACCAGGATGTTGAGGAAAGTCAGCCACAGAAGCCCAAGACCCATGTTGGCCGCAAGCCCGCCGAAACCGACGATGGCCGATGTGCTGATGAAGGTGGAGCCATAACTGAGCGCCATGATGACCGGATGCGTGCCGCGTCCCGCCAGCAGGTAATCCTGAGAGGTCCTTGTATGCTTGAATCCAAGCCAGCCGAGAAATACATTGACGAACAGGAAAACCAGCACCACCGCGATGGTGTAGAATGATATCTGCATTTGCGTGTCCTCCGAACTCCATTCTTCCGTTCTCATTGGCCGGAAAGAAATTACCTGCTCTTTTCAGAGAAGAATGGCAGGTTTGGCCATCTTTTTCTGAAATATCAGGAACAGATTATTTGTTTCCAAGACCTACTGGTCGTTTTCAATCGCGTCGTTTTTCTTCTGCCAGTCGGCTTCTTCCAGAATTTGGGCCTTCTCTGTCTCCATGCCCTTGTTCCAGTTTGCAATGCCGTAAACGGCACAAAGTACCGCGCTCAGGATGCAAAGGATGAATACGAGCGCAATGGACCCATCGGCAAATCCCAACATGATTGTTCCTCCTCCCCCAAAACATTTCTTCTACCCTGTAAATGCGTCGTACAAGGAACAAAACACATAGAAACATGGACGCATTTATAGGGAAATGCTGTGCTTCTCCGCGAAGCATGTGTGGTCTGCCGGAAAAGCAGAAAAAAAAAGCCTGCCGGCTTTCGGGGGTATCTGCGGAAATGCGAAAAACGGACGTTGCCGCCCTCATTCCGAACTCGCCTGTCCATCCATGCTGAACCCCGTACTGCCATGCTACGCGTTCATTGTATAGAATGAACCGACTCCGCGCAAGCGGAATATGTATGGAATGAACCGATTCCGCACCAGCGGAATATGTATGGAATGAACCGATTCCGCACCAGCGGAAAATATATGGAATGAACCGATTCCTCTATGAAACGTAAGGAAAACAGAAGCAGGCCATGCAGGGATGAATCCGGAAAACTCAGGAGGCCATGCAGGGATGAATCCGGAAAACTCAGGAGGCCATGCAGGGATGAATCCGGAAAACACACTCCGGTCAGGCCGGAAACATCCACGCGAACATCTGCGGGAGCATTGCGTCCCAGGCTTCCCATCCGTGTTCACCGGCACTCTGGCGGTATTTCAGATCAACATTGAGTTTGCCGGCCAGTTCCGCAAAACGCCGGTTGTCCGGCAGCAGGAAATCGTCGGTTCCGCAGGCTTGAAACAGACGCGGAACAGAAATGCCGGACTTGACGGACTGCTCGAGGAGCAAAGTCAGCTGATGGCCATTTTCAAGGCAGGATGTCCACGTACCGAAAATGGATTCGATCTCCTGGTGGATTTCTTCATCGGGAATCTCGTAAAGCGTGGAGAGGTCCAACGGTCCTGCAAGACTCGCGGCCGCCGCATACCGTCCGGGATGACGCAGCGCAAGCCGGAACGCTCCATAACCGCCCATGTCGCAGCCGGCCAGATACGTATCTTCAGGATGATTGGAAACCGGAAGCAAGGATCTCACCAGAAAGGGGAGCTCCTCTTCGAGAAACCGACCGTATCGCGGGCCCTGAAGCATATCCGTGCAAAAACTGCGTCCAATGTATGGCATCACGACAGCAATGCCACAGGATTCCGCGAGACGTTCCACTGTGCTGTGGCGCATCCAGGAAGTCTGATCCTCCGAAAGTCCATGAAACAGATAGAGGACCGGAAAGCGGCGCAAATCCGGACATTCCCCGGAACCGGTTTCGTACTTGGGCTGAGGGAGCAGCACCTGAACCGGAACATCCGTCCGGAGGACCTGCGAGTGGATTTGCATCTGCAAGAAGACCATGTTGTGATCCTTTCCGGCGGCGTCGGGACTTGCCGGAAACCAACTTGCTCTATGCGTTTCAAAAAACAATGCCCAGACCCGGCATTCTTTTTTGAAAAAGAGCAAGTAACTTTCCGGCGGCGTCGGGCATGACGCAGGAGCAGGTCTGTAAGCCGGGTTCTGTCGTGGATGATCATCTGTCTAGGCCATGCATCACTGCACAGCTCAAGCCACCCCTCGGGGACGGACGGGCAGCCCATGTGCCCCCGATCACGGTGTTGCTCCAGGTGGGGTTTACAGAGCGCTCCCTGTCACCAGGGAACCGGTGAGCTCTTGCCTCGCCTTTCCACCCTTACCGCCATTGTCCGGAGACAACGGAGGCGGTTTATTTCTGTTGCACTTTCCTTGAAGTCGCCTTCACCGGGAGTTACCCGGCACCCTTGCCCTATGGAGCCCGGACTTTCCTCGTTCACGGCCTTTCGGCGCCTGTGCCCGCGATCACCCAACCTGCTCGTGCCTCATGCCCATCCCATGATACAGGTTTCACCTCATCCTGTAAACATCGGTTTCCCCTGCCGAACAGATCGGCAATTCCGGGAATGCGGCAGCCATTCTTTCTGCCAGAGCCGGAACGAAAACATGTTCCGTATGAAAATGTCCCGCATCCACCGTGAAGAGTCCGACCTCCGCCAGATCCAGGGCATCGTGATACTTCACGTCCCCCGTCACAAGGACATCCGCCCCGCCTGTGGCGAAAAATGGCAGCAGATCGCTGTCATAGGCACCATTCTGGACAATCACGCGAAAAATGCGTTCAGGTTCCGTCCCTATCGTTCGCATAGCCGGACAACCCAGCTTTTCGGACAAAACCCGCAGGAAGGATACAACATCACAGGCTTCCGGCAGCAGACCCAGACGAGCCCGGGTCGCAAGCGTTCCCGCTCCTCCGCCGGGGAAGGAAACCACCTTCCGGAGGTCCAGCGCTGCGGCCAGCAGGTCCGTCAGACCGCCTGGCGCCGCGTCAAAATTCGTATGGGCACTGAATATCTGGACACCCGTCCGCCAGGCAAGCCCCGCAAGTCTCCCCTCCCGGGTGTCCGCCGTGACACCGGTCATTTTTCTGAAGAACGGCGGATGATGGCATACGATCAGGTTGAGGTTCAATCCGACGGCTTCCCGGATTCTTTCCTCGCATGCATCAAGACAGACAAGCACACCGGTGACCGGATTATCCGGATTTCCCGCCATCCATCCCGTATTGTCCCAGGATTCGGCCAGACTGGCCGGAGCCATGTCATCCAACCAGTCGGAAATGTCACGACATTTGGTCCGGGGGGTTCGATTCATTTGGACGGCTCCTTTCCTGTCAGAACATCCAGGCAGTTTTCCAGGCTCCCGAGAAGGGCTTCGGCGGTTTCGACTTCGGTCTTTCCTTTTTCGGACCGTTTCAACCCTTCGACGATCCGACGCTGTCTCGCGATCCAGTCCCCCACCCAGAGATCCGCCAACGGATCCGGGGCATGGATGATGCCATATCCGACGCAATCATAGAGCGGGTCGGCCGGGTCAGCCGGAAGTTTTCCTGAAAACATCTCCACGGAAGGAACATCCGCGGAAACAACACCGGAAAGCATGTCCGTGGGGCTGCCCAGGTGCTCCTTCGCTTCACGGATGACTGCAGGTGCGCTGCGATGGCGCACCCGCAGAACCTGGTACCGTTTTTCCCCTTCCCGTGCCAACCGCTCATCCAGAATGAGGTATCCATTCTCCCTGAGCCAGGGACGCAGCTTCTCCTGCGCGTGCATCGGCTGAAGCAGAAGAAAAGATGCCTGTTCCGCCTTCTCCCGACCATCCGTCAGAATGCCGCAAATCATGAGGGCGCCCATGCCGGCAATCACCATGCCGTCGCACTCGCCAGGCAGGACAGGTTCCAAGCCTGGTCCGAGGCGCAGTTCTATCCTGCCCTCAAGACGATGGCGGCGCAGGGTTCGTGCCGCCCGTTCAAGAGGTCCCGGCCTGATATCGGTTGCCAGCGCGCGCCGGGAGCGCCCTTCCATCACCGCAGCGGCCGGAATGAGGGCATGGTCCGTCCCGATGTCGCACAGACAGCTGCATGGCAGGATCATGTCCCGCAGCAGTCCCAATCGTCCTTCCAGTTTCATGTGCGCCTCCGTTGGGTTCCGCTGGATCCCGTTGCCGTCAGGAATCTCCCGAGGCTGATTCCATGATAGATTCCATTTTCGATTCCATGATAGATTCCGTGTTTGTTTCCGTGTTTGTTTACGCGAATGATTGCGCGAATTGCTTGATTCGGTGAATGTGAAAGCGGACGGCTTTCGCCGTCCGCTTCGCATTGAACACGGCATGTCTGCCGTTCGCCGGCCGACGGGTGCATACCCGCCGGTTTCCGGCATCGCATTGGTGGGCCTTCAGGGACTTGAACCCCGGACCAACCGGTTATGAGCCGGCCGCTCTGACCAACTGAGCTAAAGGCCCGCGCCATCCCGCAAGCGGGAGATGCTGCCGGCGGGTGATACCGCGGCATACCCATTATAACGGGGAACCCGGATGATGGCAAGATACCCGTTCATGCCGGTTTCACACCATTGCGCTCCAGAATGATCTGCAGCGCGATGTATCGTTTCAATGCATTTTCCGTCTGGGTGCGGACATCTTCCAGAAACAGGTTGTAAAGTTCCTTCTCACCGATGACATACCTGGCATCCAGCACTTTTTCCGATATTGCGCAAAACTTGCGCTGCACCTCCACATCACCAAGGACCTGCAGATTCCGCTCGCGGGCGAATACCATCTTCAGCAGGGAGGGAATCCGGTTCAGGTAGGATTCCACATTCGGCTCGAGACCCAGCAGCATCGGCATGTCGAGGTCGAGCAGGTGGATGATGCGGAGGATGGTCTCCAGCTTCGGATTCTGTTTCCGGCCGTTTTCAATCTGCGAGAGATATCCTGTGGAAATGCCGACCTGGGCCGCCAGATCCGTCAGACTCATCTTCTGTTCCGTTCGTTTTGCCCGAATGATTTCACCGACCTTGATTTCCATTTGCTTCCCTCCCGCCGTTCCGCCTGTCTCAAAGGACCCGGTGGTCCGGCATCAGGCAGATACGATCCGGTGAAATTTCTTCTTCCCCTGCCGTACTATCAACGCACCATCCTCCAAATCCGCGCTTGTGAAGGACCGGTCGACGGCATCGACTTTGCGGCCGTTCACGGTGAGTCCGCCCTGTTGAATCAACCGGCGCGCTTCGCCTTTGGAAGGTGCCAGCCCGGTCATGGTCAGCAGGTCAAGAATCTGGATGCCTGCTTCCAGGACCGCGGCATCCAACGTGGCGGTCGGCATGTCCGCGGGGACGGCGCCTTGCCCAAACAATGCTTCGGCAGCGGTTCTTGACTTTTCCGCCTCGCCGTTTCCGTGAACAAGTTCCACGAGCCGATATGCCAGAACGGTTTTCGCCTTGTTGATGTCAGCACCTTCCGCCACGAGCTCCGCAATCTCGGACAGAGGCAGAAAAGTCAGAAGTTTCAGGCAGCGTTCCACATCGGCGTCCGCGATATTGCGCCAGTACTGGAAAAACTCGTAGGGACTCGTCTTGGCGGGATCAAGCCAGACCGCGCCTTTCTCGGTTTTGCCCATTTTCTTTCCCTCGCTGTTGGTCAGCAGGGTGAAGGTCATGCCGTAGGCCTCCTCCTGATGGACACGGCGAATCAAATCCGCGCCGCCGAGGATATTGGACCATTGGTCATCGCCACCGAGCTGGAGCCGGCAGCCGAAATCCTCATACAGCTTCAGAAAGTCATAACCCTGCATGAGCATGTAATTGAACTCGATGAAGGAAAGACCCTTTTCCAGACGGCTCTTGAAACAATCGGCCGTCAGCATGCGGTTCACGGAGAAGTGCACGCCGACCTCCCGAAGGAAGGACACATAATTCAATGTCAACAGCCAATCGGCATTGTTGACCATTCGGGCGCGGCCATCCTCGAAAGATACGAGATTCTGCATCTGCACCTTGAATGCGTCGCCGTTCGATTCGATTTCCTCCTGGGTGAGCATCTTCCTCATGTCGGTCCTGCCGGTGGGATCTCCCACCATGGCCGTTCCGCCGCCGATGAGGGCGATGGGTCTGTGACCCGCCTGCTGCATATGGGACATGACAATGAGCTGGAGCATGTGCCCGACATGCAGGCTGTCCGCCGTCGGATCAAAACCGATGTAGAATGTGGCAGGACCTGCGCCGAGCAGTTCCCGAATCTTGTCCTCATGCGTGGTCTGCGCGATGAAACCGCGTTCCTTCAATACATCGTATACATTCTGCTGCATCTTGCTATTCCTTCCCCACCTTGCGGGCCATGATGACTGTTCCTCAACCGCAGCGCTGGCTCCTGCTCCGGTGCGGCATCGGTGATCCCGATCATTATATCATCCCGACCGCTTCCTGTGGCAAGATACGGCTTTTTGGGCCCGACCTGTTTTGCCGGCGGGTGCCCTTTGTGCTATAATGCAGGGGCAATCCCGGGAGCGAACGGAAGAGATCCTGCGCGACGAAGAGGCTCCGCAGCGGTACGGCAATCCCGGGAGCGAACGGAAGCGACAACGCTGGAGGATTTACATGAACGGAACCGGAAACACGACGCGGAAGGCGCCGGTGCAGAAACCCGCCGCAAACGCAGTAAAAAGAAAGACGGCATCCCCGGCAGGAATCCTGTTCGGCATCGTCGGACGTATCATCCTGCTTGCACTCATGATCCTGATTCTGGGCGGCTCTGTCGTCGGTGGTCTTGTCGGTGGCGGCATCTACGGCATCATCATGACGGCAAAGCCGATTGACCCGTCCAACCTTGTCATTCAGAATTTCAATTCCTATATCTACGACAAGGACGGCAACACCATCGCGGAACTGAAAAAAGAGGAAAACCGGGTCTGGATCGACTACGCGAACATCCCGAAACAGCTCATCAACGCCTATGTCGCGCTGGAGGACAAGCGTTTCTTCGAACATGACGGCATCGACTACAAGCGTATCGGTTCCGCCATGATCTCCTATCTCAAACATTTCGTGAATCCGGAAACCGACATCCAGGGCGGTTCCACCATCGACCAGCAGCTCATCAAGAATCTGACCGGAAATCAGGAAACCACCATCAAACGGAAACTTCAGGAACAATGGCAGGCCATTCAACTGGAAAAAGGCCTGACCAAGGAAGAAATCATCACACTCTACCTGAACACCGTGCCGATGGGCGGCAATTTCTACGGGATCGAAACTGCGGCGAAGGGCTATTACGGCAAGGATGTCCAGGACCTCTCCCTCGCCGAGTACGCCAGTCTCTCCGGCATCACGAACTGGCCGAACAAGTACATGCCGATCAATGCCGAAAACATCGAAGCCAACATGGAACGCGCGCACATCTGCCTGAATCTCATGCTGGAACAGGGCTTGATCTCCCAGAGTGAACATGATGCCGCCATCGCGGAAAAAGTCCAGTTCAAATACAATCCGCAGGCCGGCAAAGTGACGACGACGAGTCTGCAGTCCTATTTCGTGGACGAGGTGATCCGCCGCGTGAAGAATGACCTCATGCAGGCGCGCGGCTACAGCGAACTGACCGCTCTTACCATCATCTACGGCAATGGTCTCAAGATCCACACGACCATGGACCCGAAAATCCAGTCTGTCATGGACGGCGTCTTCCATGATCCGGAGAATTTCAGCATCAAGAACAAACTGACCGATGAACCAGCCCAGGCCGCCATGGTCGTCATGGACCCGCTGACGGGAGAAGTCAGGGGGCTGTATGGCGGTCAGGGAGAAAAGATGGGGTCCGTCTTCAACCGGGCCACGCAGGCTGAACGGTCGCCCGGGTCAGCCATCAAGCCCCTTCTGGTCTACGGACCGGGCATCGATTCCTTGAAGCTGACGGCCGCCACGGTGGTGGATGATGTGCCGCAGTATCTCAATGGAGAAGAAAAGGACAAGCAGTGGCCGCGGAATGTGGAAAAGGCAAACTTCGGCCTGACGGCGGTCCGCGAAGGACTCTTCCGTTCCCGAAACGTGGTCGCCACCCTGCTCCTCATCAACAAGACGGGCATCCAGAACGGACTCGAATACCTGTCGAAACTGGGCATAGACCGCCGCGAGGAAGTATATGCCTCCATCGCCATGGGCGGTTTCAGCCGCGGCATGACCCCGCTTCAGATGACGGCAGCCTACACGGTTTTCGCCAACAAAGGCACCTACAGCGAACCGATGTTCTATACAAAAGTGCTGGACAACAGCGACAAGCTGATTCTGGAAAAAACCCCCGTGCAGAAGCAGGTTTTTTCTCCGGAAACCGTCTATATCATGGACAACATGCTCAGCGACGTTGTGACGAAAGGCACCGCCTATCCGCTCGGCATCGTGAATTACAAGACCACGGCCAAAGACAAGAATGGCAAGGAAAAGGAAGTCACCGTCACCATTCCGTCCGCCGGCAAAACAGGCACCACGGATGAAAACAAGGACAAATGGTTCTGCGGTTTCACTCCCTATTACGTGGGTGCGGCCTGGTACGGCTATGATACGGCCGTCAAGCTGACCGGCGCGGATGATGCCGCAAAGGGCATCTGGAACAAAGTCATGGTTGCGATACACGACCAACTTCCCGCGAAACCGTTCTTTGACGAAATGCCCGCGAATGTCATCAAGGCGACTGTGTGCATGGATTCCGGCATGCGCCCCACCGATGCCTGCTCGAAGGATCCCCGAGGCAGCCGTGTTCGGGAGGAATTGTTCATCAAGGGTACGGAGCCGAAGGAAGAAGAGATCTGTGCGGTTCACTACGTCGCCAGAGTCGACAGGACACAGCTGGATGGCCTGGGGCGGCCTGTGCTCGCCACAGAGTTCTGCCCACCTGAAATGGTCGAGGATCGTGTATTCATCAGGCGTCCAGTTGAATACAAACCGGTATTCCCCGAAGATGCCTATCCGCTCGATGCAATTTATGAAGCCGCGGAAGGCGAATATTGCACATATCACGGACCAGTCGTCACGCCACCTGCAGGCGGGGAATCCCTGCCGCCTGACGGGGGAACATTGCCGGTCGATCCCGGATTGCCTCCTGTCGAACCTCCCGTTACGGAACCGGTGCCGGTTCCCTGACA
>JFJP01038896.1_pt2 | contig 15231 bp, 16 predicted proteins | sample 431651 | NCBI WGS metagenome assembly JFJP01 (sample SAMN02602958, study PRJNA72255) | Microbial mat metagenome, whole genome shotgun sequencing project. | biome: fresh water; feature: sink hole; material: water; isolation source: purple microbial (photo- and chemosynthetic) mats found in...
TATTGTTCTACTACCAACCAGATAAAAATGGAGGAAGTACAACAAATTCACGACTTTATGAATAAAGTGGGCGAAAATGTACAAGTTATTTGGGGCGCCACTTTCGACGATTCGCTGGGCGATAATGTGAAAATTACCATTATTGCCACTGGCTACGGTGTGGGCGATATTCCGGGAATGCCTATCAATGCTGTCAAAAATTTGAAGAAAAATTCGGCAAACAATGATAATGGAACCATTTTGAAAAATGTTGCGAACGCTTTCCATAGTTTTGGCACCGATAAAGCGGAAAAAGAAGAGGTAATAGATCCTATGGAACTGGCTATTAAAGAGTATTATGGTACAGAAAAGAAGGGCGAAACCGAATTAATGTTCGACGAAGACGATGATGTGATTCGAGTAGATGCTTCGCTCGACGAACCTAAAAAAATGCCTGAGCCTGTGAAAAAAGTAGAACCCGAAATTGAAACGTTCACGCTGGACGATCTCGAAAACGACTCTAAACGCCAAAAAGTGGAAAATATTCCTGCTTGGAAACGTAAATTTATGAAAAACAAATAAAGATGAATGAACTTTATGATAGAATAAGTGCTGACATAAAAACGGCTATGTTAGCTCGCGAAAAAGTAGCCTTAGAAGCATTACGCGGAATAAAAAAAGAGTTTATCGAAGCTAAAACTGCCAAAGGTAGCGATGGAAATTTAGCCGATGAGGTGGCTGTGAAAATTTTGCAAAAAATGGTGAAGCAGCGAAAAGAATCGGCTCAGATTTTTGCAGAGCAAAATCGCCCCGAATTAGCCGAAAATGAATTGGCTGAAGCGGCTGTTATCGAGAAATATTTGCCTACACAAATGACTGATGCCGAACTTACTGAGGCTGTAACAGCAGTCATAGCTCAGGTTGGTGCCACAGGCCCGCAAGATATGGGGAAAGTGATGGGTGTAGCTTCCAAACAATTGGCGGGCAAAACCGAAGGCAGACTTATCTCCGAAAAAGTGAAAGCACTGTTAGCAAATTAATTTCAGAATTAATTTTTGAAAATAAATTTCCAACAATGAAAAAAGTGCTTATAATAACTTATTATTGGATTCCAAGTGGAGGAGCTGGTGTACAGAGGTGGGTGAAATTTACCAAATACCTGCGCGAATTTGGTTGGGAACCAATTATTTACACACCCGAAAATCCAGAATATCCGTCGGAAGATTTATCTTTTTCAAAAGATATTCCTGCTGATATAACGATTCTGAAAAAGCCAATTTGGGAGCCTTATAATATTTACCGAAGTTTATTTGGCAAAAAAGGCGAAAAGATAAATGCAGGTCTTATTTCCGAAAATAAAAAAACTGGTTGGAAAGAAAAACTATCAATTTGGATTCGTGGAAATTTTCTGATTCCTGATCCAAGAAGATTTTGGATAAAACCATCTGTAAATTTTTTGACTGATTATCTTAAGAAAAATCCTGTTGATGCAATTGTTTCAACAGGGCCACCACATTCTATGCACTTTATTGGATTGGGGTTAAAAAAAAATTATCCTAATTTACCATGGATAGCAGATTTTCGTGATTCGTGGACAAATCTCGATTTTTATGAAGAGTTGAATTTGAGTTATATTTCGGATAAAATTCATCATATAATGGAAAAGAAGATTATTCGAAGTGCCGATACTATAACGGTAGTATCCAACGGAATGCGTGAAGAATATGAACTTTTAAAACCTAAGAATATAAAAGTAATCACAAATGGTTATGATGAATCTGATATTCAAATTGGCGATATTAAAAAGGATGAAAAGTTTTCAATCTCACATATTGGAACGTTAAATTCTACGCGAAACCCCCAAACTTTATGGAAAGTACTTAGTGAAATTTGTACTGAAAATCCAGAATTTAAAGCAGATTTACAAATACAATTAATAGGAAAAGTTGATTTTTCTGTACTAGAAGAAATTAATCTGTTAAATTTCAGCAACAACCTTTTAAAAGTTAGTTATCTTTCACATAAAGAGGCAATTATACGTCAACAATCATCTCAGGTTCTTTTGTTGCTAATTAATCAATCTGTCAATGCAAAAGGTTTTGTAACTGGAAAATTCTTTGAATATTTAGCAGCCAAGCGTCCTATTCTAGCTATTGGTCCTACTGATGGAGATGTTGCAGCAATTTTAAGTGAAACCTCAGCAGGGAAAATAGTAGGTTTCAATGATTATCAAGCAACAAAAAAAACAGTGATTGACCTTTATTTACAATATAAATCAGGTAAACTTAATGTCGATACAAAATCTGTCGACCGATATTCTAGAAAATCGTTAACAGGTGAATTGTCCAAAATTTTAAATTCGTTATGAAAAGAATTATAACTATTGTCGGTGCTCGTCCGCAATTTATTAAAGCTGCCACATTAAGCCGCCAATTTCAACTGTTGGGAATTGAAGAGAAAATTGTTCACACTGGACAGCATTTTGATATCAATATGTCTGATGTGTTTTTTGATGAAATGGAAATTCCAAGACCAGTTTTTCAACTTGACATTCATGGATTAACACATGGTGCTATGACAGGCCGAATGCTAGAAGAAATTGAGAAAATTCTGTTGAAAGAAAAGCCCGATGGCGTACTTGTTTATGGCGATACAAATTCTACTATGGCAGGAGCGTTGGCAGCATCAAAATTACATATCCCACTTATTCATGTCGAGGCGGGTTTACGTTCTTACAACATGGAAATGCCTGAAGAAATCACCCGAATTCTAACCGATAGAATTTCAAATTTTCTGTTTTGCCCTACTGATACCGCTATCAAAAATCTTAAAAAGGAAGGTTTTGATTATTTTCCCGTTAAAATCATTAAAAATGGTGATGTGATGCAAGATGCAGCAATTTATTATACAGCTAAAGCCGAAAAAAAATCGAACATACTGAACCAGATTGGTTTGGATAAATATATAGTTGGAACTATTCATCGACAAGAAAACACCGATTCTCCCAGTAATTTACGAAATATAATAGCCGGACTTAACGAAATTAACAATCAAATACCTTTAGTAGTACCCATCCATCCTCGCACTCGAAATATTTTAGCTCAACAAAATATTCAATGTGAATTCAAATTAATTGATCCTGTGGGATATTTTGATATGATTATGCTGCTAAAAAACTGCGAATTAGTGGTTACTGATAGCGGTGGTATTCAGAAAGAAGCGTTCTTTTTTGGTAAACATTGTATTACACTGCGAGAAGAAACCGAATGGGTGGAATTAGTAGAAAATGGTTTTAATATCCTTGCAGGAAGCAATCCCGAGAAATTGAAAACTGCTTTCGAACTTTTTAAAACTAAAAAATCGGATTTTAGCATTGATTTATACGGTGAAGGAAAAGCTGCAGAAAAAGCAGCTTTAGAAATATTGAACTTTTAAATTTATATGAATAATAATAAATTGATAACCTATGAATGAGACAATTGAAACACTTTTAAAAAAAATAAATCAAAAAAATATTTGGGATGAGATGCCTGTTTTTTGTTTTACTTCAGATATAGATTGGGCGTCGGAAGATGTAATGACAGAATATTTTAGTATCGTAAATCCCCTTGATATAAAACCAACTTTATTTGTTACCCATGAATCGGAAGTTATAGAATCTAATTTTAAATCAGGAAAAATTGAACGAGGTATTCATCCTAATTTTTTAGATAATAGTTCGCATGGAAAATCATTTAAAGAAATTGTGGAGTATTGTTACAAATTGGCACCAGAATCTTATGGTTTTAGAAGTCACCGTCTTTTTGATGTAACTGACATCACTCATTTACTTAAAAATGAATATAATTACAAATATGTTTCTAATTTAGGAACTATACTTCAAACCTATATCAGGCCTATTTTACACGAATCTGGATTAGTACATATCCCAATTTTTTTCGAAGATGGAACTCATTTGTATAATCAATTGGATTTAAACTTTAAAAAATATATTGATTTATTTACGACACCAGGAATAAAGATAATTAGCTTTCATCCTATGAATTTTGTTTTCAATTCACCAAATATCATGTTTATGCGTCAAATTAAAGACTCATTAACCAGAGATGAATACAATAATATTCAAACTTCTACTATTGAGAAATTAAAAAATAAAGAAATAGGAATAGGAAAAACTGTTTTAGATATTGTCAATTTTGTAAAAGAAAACAACTACCCAATTATGTCCCTAAATGAAATATATAACAAATTAATTGGAGGTAGCATATAATGAGAATACTTGAATCAGAACGAATTTTACTAAAACCGATTGAATTGGAAGATTTGAATTTTCTGCTCAATCTCCGATGGGAACAAGAGGTAATGAATTATCTTATTCACGACCCTATTTCATATAAAAATCAATTGGATTGGTTCAATAACATCAAAAAAACGGATGTTGCACTTTCTGTTTTCTTAAAGGAAGAAAATGAATTAAAGATTATTGGTACAATCGGTTTGTATGAGATAAATGCTAGACATCAACGAGCAATATGGAGAATTCGTTTAGACCCTTCACAACAAGGTAAAGGTTACGCAACTGAAGCTATCAATTTACTTTTAGATTACGGCTTTAATACCCTTAATTTGAATAAAATTATTTCAGACTCATTTGCCAACAATATTGCGATTGTAAATTTGACCTTAAAATTAGGTTTCAAACAAGAAGGTTTATTGGTAAATCACTATTTTCATAAAGGAGAATTTAGGGATGCTATTCAATTTGGTTTGTTGAGAAAAGATTTTAACTGTACTAAAAAATAATTCTATTAATAGGTAGAAGTGATTGTGAAACTGTAATTAAGCAAAATTCATCCACGCTTATTTACCAAATAAATACCTGTAAGCACCAATAAGGCTCCAGATAACTCGCTGATTGTTAGTGTTTCTCCCAAAATTGGGTAAGCGAAAATAGCAGTAAAAACCGACTGGCTTAATAAACTAACCGAGGCTACTGTGGGCTTAATGTGTCCCAAAGCTTGATTGATAGAAAGCCAGCCAACTACTTGTGGTATGAGTCCAAGAATAACAAGATACATCCATGAATTCGAAGTGTAATTGGTTAATTGTGTACCACTTACAAGGCAAATAATACCTAAAACCACCGTGCTACTCACCATCGAAATGGTTGTAAAAGTAAAGGTATCAAGTCCCACTCTCCCTTTTCGCACTGTAAGCAAATAGGCACCATAAAATACACTGGCAATGATTGAAAGAATGTTTCCAGTAGTGAGCGATAGGTCGTTAATGCTGCGAATACCAACTATTACACCAACGCCAATTGTTGAAATGACGGTTCCTATCCAAAATATTTTTTTGGGTTTTTCGCGCAAAAAAAGTAATGAACCAATGCCCACCCACACAGGAGCCAAATTGGCTAATAGAGTAGAAACTGATGCTTTTGAAAGTAGAATAGAAGTGTTCCAGAGGGCAATATCGAAGGCGAAAAGTATACCGCAAACAACGGCAATCCAAATTCCCTTTTTATCGGTAAGCGGTTTGCGAAAGTAGAGCCATACGGGAAGAATGCCTAAGGTGCCAAAAAGTAAACGGTAAAATCCAGAGCCCAAGCCACTTACATCGGCTAACTTGACTAATATTGCCGACCACGAAATACAAATAATGCCCGTAAGCAGCAAAAGATAATGTACCCAAGTAGGCTGTTTTGTGCTGCTTGTCATGCCTTAATCCAATTGATAACCAAAGCTTTTGAGTTTTAAGTCTTTATTGCGCCAGTCTTTTTCAACTTTTACAAAAAGCTCGAGAAATACTTTTTTATCAAAAAACACTTCCAAATCTTTGCGCGCTTCGGTACCCACTTTTTTGAGCGATTTGCCTCCGTGTCCTATCAAAATTCCTTTTTGCGAATCACGCTCGGCATAAATTACGGCATTTATACGTATTAATCTGTCATCTTCCTGAAACTGCTCTACTTCCACCTCAACCGAATAGGGGATTTCCTTTTCGTAGTTCATCAGAATTTTTTCGCGTATAATTTCGGTAACAAAAAAACGGGCTGGTTTGTCAGTTAGTTGGTCTTTGTCAAAAAATGCAGGAGATTCAGGCAAGAGGTCTTTAATCCGTTTAAAAAGTGGCTCAATATTAAATTTTTCTAATGCCGATATAGGATAAATTTCAGCACGAGGCAATAATTCTTTCCATTTTTCGACTAATACAATCAGTTTTTCCTCATCAATCAAATCAATTTTATTAATAATCAAAATGAGTGGGGCAGGGTTGAGGCTTACTTTTTCAACAAAATCCGCATTTTTTTCGTTTGAGTCAAAAACATCGGTAACATAAAGCAATACATCGGCATCGGTCAGAGCCGAACGTGAAAAGTTTAGCATCGACTCCTGAAGGCGGTAATTTGGCTTCAGAACGCCCGGTGTGTCGGAATAAACAATTTGAAAATCCTCTCCATTTACAATTCCCAAAATACGATGACGGGTAGTTTGCGCTTTCGAAGTTATAATCGAAATTCGTTCGCCAACGAGCGCATTCATCAATGTCGATTTACCAACATTGGGGTTGCCTACTATATTTACAAAACCTGATTTATGCATGTTTTTTTTTATAAAATTGGTCTATATGTAAAGCAACACACTAATTTTGTTTACAAATAAAACTTTTGCAAAGATACAATAATTTATGCAGAATGGGAATTGCTATCAATCTCTCATACTTTTTTATTACTTTTGGCGTTTAGTTTTTTTTGACAAATAACAAATTCCTATGAATTTTACAAAAATATTTGAGTTGTCGCGCCATTTTAAATTGATATTTATAGTTATTGGTGCGGCCATAATTATTGTTTCGACACTATTTACCAATAAGTTAGCAAAGTCGTTGGCGCTCGAGGAACAGAAGAAAATTGAAATTTGGGCTGAAGCAACACGTCAGTTTATTTTAGCCGACGAAAACACAAATATCGACTTTATTTTATCAATTATCGAAGGCAATACTACTATTCCAGTAATGATTGTTGATGAAAATGATTTGCTGCTACATTCGCGCAATGTGGTAGAGCCAAAAAAGAACAAGGCAGAATTTTACAAATCTAAAATTGCCGATTTAAAAGAAAAGCGTGAGGCAATTGTTGTCAATTTGGGTGATGCCCGTCAGTATATATATTACGACGATTCCCTGCTTTTAACTCAATTGTATTATTTCCCTTACATACAATTGGGTGTAATTGTGATATTTTTACTCATTTCATTTTTTGCTTTTTCGAGCACCAAAAATGCCGAGCAAAATCGTGTTTGGGTAGGTTTATCCAAAGAAACAGCACATCAGTTAGGCACACCTATTTCGTCGCTATTGGCTTGGGTAGATTTATTGAAAGCCCGTTATGCCGATGATAAATTGATTCCAGAAATGTCGAAAGATGTAAACCGACTGCGTATCATTGCCGAACGATTTTCGAAAATTGGTTCAGCTCCCGATTTGAATTTGGTGAGTTTGAACGAAACGCTCTTGAACGCATTGCAGTATATGAACAATCGATCGTCGCAGAAAGTAGCTATTGAAAGTCATTTCAGTAACGAGCATCCTGTTTTTGTAATGCTGAATGTGCCTCTTTTCGAATGGGTTATCGAAAATCTCTGTAAAAATGCCATCGATGCCATGGATGGTGTTGGGCGAATTGACCTTTACATTAGCCACAAAGAAAACGATATTGTGATTGATGTACAAGATACAGGTAAGGGCATTGACAGAAGTAAATACAAAACAGTTTTTTCTCCGGGCTTTACTACAAAAAAACGCGGTTGGGGCTTAGGGCTTTCGCTTGCAAAACGAATTATCGAGAGTTATCACGATGGTAAAATATACGTAAAACAATCGGAAATTGGCAAGGGCACCACTTTCAGAATTGAACTAAAGGTAAAATAAACTGCTAAAATTGAATAATATAAATATATAAAATGCTGATTTAGAATTATTTGAATTGACTTTTGTATTTTTAAGTAAAATAAAAACAGATATTATTTCGTAACTTATCAGTTTTTTGTACCTTTGCACGGTTTTAATTAATGGGTAATATATGTCGAAATTTGCACTCTACAATGTTGTTTTAAAGGACTTAAGCACCGACGCTCGTGTATACGAATACGTTTTGGATGAAGCTTATTTCAAAAAAATTGATAGCGAAGAGGTTCAAAAAGGTAACATTAAAGCAAAAGTAACCGTTCAAAAGAAGTCAGCATCGTTCGAATTGAACTTTTTGCTCGAGGGTGTTGTTTTGGTTCCTTGTAATCGCTGCCTCGACGATATGGAGCAGCCCATTCATTACAAAGATAAATTACAGGTAAAATTAGGTGATAAGTTTTCGGAAGAAGATGAAATTGTAATTGTACCCGAATCGGAAGGAGCAATAAACGTTGCTTGGTTTTTGTACGAGTTTATTGTTTTAAACATTCCAATAAAACACGTGCATGCACCTGGCGAATGTAATAAAACAATGGTTACAAAACTCAAAAAACATATTGCCCGATCCAAAGACGATGATGATGTTGATGTTGATTTAGACGACGACGAATTAGAAATTGAAGATACAAATACAGACCCGAGATGGGACGGTTTACAGAATATAATAGATAACAATTAATTAACAACGAAAATGGCACATCCTAAGAGAAAACACTCGAAAACCCGTACAGCAAAAAGAAGAACTCATTATAAAGCTGAAGCTCCTACATTGGCAGTATGCTCAAACTGTGGGGCAGCGCATATTTACCACACTATATGCGGCGAATGTGGATACTACAGAGGCAAACTCGCAGTAGAAAAGCTCGCTTTAGCTTAATTTCACACAAGTGTCAGTATTACATACCGGCATTCAAAAAAATTGATAAGCCCTAAGTTTAAACTTTGGGCTTCCTTTTTATTATAACTAAATAAAGAATTTTATGTCTCAAATTCATGCAGTAATTACTGGTGTAGGTGGCTACGTACCAGAATATATACTCGACAATCTTGAGCTTAGCACTATGATGGATACCAACGATGAGTGGATAACTTCACGTGTGGGCATCAAAGAACGCCGAATTTTAAAAGAACCTAACGTTGGAACATCATTTTTGGCTGCTAAAGCTATCGAAGATTTATTCTCGAAAACAGGAACAAAGCCCGAAGAAATTGATTTGGTAGTTTGCGGTACTACAACTCCCGACCATATCTATCCTTCGGTTGCATCTATGGCTGCCGAAAAGGTCGGTATCAAAAATTCATTAGCCTTCGACTTACAAGCTGCTTGCTCTGGATTTATTGTTGCATTGAGTACAGCAACAAGCTTTATCGAGTCGGGCAAATATAAAAAAGTATTAGTGATTGGGGCTGATAAAATGTCGGCTATAACCGATTATTCCGATCGTACCACTGCACCACTTTTTGGTGATGGAGCTGGTGTGGTATTGCTTGAACCAACTACCGAAAATACTGGCGTAATGGATACAATGATCTATACCGATGGTGTTGGAATGAAGCATTTGCACATTAAATCGGGTGGATCAGCCACACCCAACACAAAAGAAACTTTGGAAAAGGGGATGCAATATACCTACCAAGAAGGACAAAACGTTTATAAATATGCTGTAACAAATATGGCTGAAGTTTCAGCTAATATTATGGAGAGAAATCAGCTGACTGGCGACGATGTAAATTGGTTAGTGCCTCATCAAGCTAATTTGCGTATTATTGATGCTGTGGTGAACCGAACTGGAATCGCCCCTGAAAAAGTAATTATCAATATAGACCATTTCGGAAATACGTCAGCTGCAAGTATTCCACTTTGTTTGTGGGAGTCTGAAAAGAAATTTAAAAAAGGCGATAATATGATTTTCACAGCTTTTGGGGCAGGTTTTACCTGGGGGTCTGTTTGGGTAAAATGGGCTTATTAATTTCTGTTCGGGTTTATTTTAATCAAAAACCGTAAATTATTATGCGTGAGCAATTTGTAGAACGACCTACCGATGTTGTCATATCGAAATTAAAAGAAATGATTGCATCGGGTGTTCTTAAGCCAGGCGATAAATTGCCAGCCGAGCGCAAAATGGCGACGGATTTTAATGTAGGTAGAACACAGATACGCGAAGCACTTCACAAATTAGAATTTTACGGTATTATTAAAACACTTCCTCAAAGTGGTTCAGTAATTAATGGCTTAGACATAAATACATTAGATGGATTAATAGCCGACGTGCTCGACTTGCAACAATATGATTTTTATTCGTTAGTTGAAACACGCTATGTGCTCGAAGTGAATGCTATACGACTTTGTGCCGAGCGCCGAACCGAACATGATTTGGCAAAATTGGAAAAAGCGCAGGAGAATCTAATTAAGTATTACGATACACCAGATCGTGTTGGACATGATTTTGCTTTTCACCGCGCCATTGCAGAAGGATGTCATAATCCGGTTTTTAAAGCCATGCTTTTGATTGTGATACCCGACATAATGACTATTTATCAACGAGATAGGATTTGTGCACCGAGTCAAATAGTTATCGAAGAACATGCTCAAATGTTAGAAGCTATTCGAAACAAGGATGGCGATACTGCTGCAAATATTATGAGCAAACATTTACAAGGTGTTGTGGATTTTGCAAAATCTAAAATTTTGGAATAAAAAAACGACTTCAATCTTTTTGAAGTCGTTTTTTGTATCTGTAATTTTTAGCTATATTTGTCTCAATTTTTAGTTTCAAATAAAATCTTATTGTAATGAAAAAACACATCCCCCTCCTACTCACTTTCGTAACATTGCTTGCCTTTGCAGGCGGAGTTTATTACATTCACCTACTCACACCCATTATTACTGGTTATGCAGCAAAAAATTTAGCTTCAGGAATTTTTGTGGGAAATCGTACGCAAGAAAGTATGGAGGCCATAGATTTGAATTTTTCACTGATAAAATTTACGACTAATTCGGTTGATTTTGAGAAAAAGGAAGTTACAAGCCGATTTTTATGGGCGCAATCAAAAGCTATTTATATCGAAGGTTTTGGATGTACATTGGTGCGCGAAGACGATGAAAATACAATACGAAACCGCCCATACACCATTGTTCCGCTTCCTGATTTCAACACCGACACAATTAAGTGGCCAGCTGGCGACAAGTTGGTAGACACAATTCCTTCGGGCATAAATATGAGGAAGCTTAACAAAACTGTTGATCGCGCTTTTGCCGATAGCGCTGGCTCTAAAGGGACTTTTGCAATAGCCGTAGCATACAAAAATCAATTGGTAGTAGAACGTTACAAAGAAGGTTTGTCTTCGAAAAATCGTTTTTTGAGCTGGTCTATGTCGAAAAGCTTTACGCACGCTTTAGTAGGAATTATGGTTAAAAAAGGCCTGATTAACATTGATGAACCATGCAATTTTACACAATGGCAACGAGATGGTCGACGAGCAATAACCCTGCGGCATTTAATGCACATGAATGGTGGACAAGCATGGAGCGAAAGTTACGGAAACTTATCCGACGTAAATTTAATGTTGCATAAATACGCTGATATGGGACTTTATAGTATCGCAAAACCACTCGCTGTACGTCCCGATTCACAATGGTTGTATAACTCGGGAGCTACAAATATTGTTTGTTATGCCATGCGAAAGCAATTCAAAAACGAATCGGATTATTATACTTTTCCACACAAAGAGTTATTTAATCCGCTTGGAATGCGTAGTGCCGTTTTCGAAGTGGATGCTTCGGGCACTTTTGCTGGCTCGTCGTATATCTATGCAACCATGCGCGACTATGTGCGTTTTGGCATGCTTTATTTGAATAATGGAAATTGGCTTGGCAATCAAATTTTACCCAACAATTGGGTAGCACAAGCAAGAGAGGAAGCTAGGGGTTCGAATGGGCAATACGGTTCGTTTTTCTGGCTAAATCGTTCGGGGGATTACCCTGATGTGCCGCGCGATTTATTTATGTGTCGCGGACACGATGGTCAATATATTTATATTATTCCATCGCTCCAGTTGGTTGTAGTGCGTACTGGCTTCTCGAAAAAAGGAACATTCGATTTACAGGTTTTTCTGGCTTCGGTAGTAAAAGCTGTTGAAAAGTAGTTTTTTTATGTGCCATCTCTGCATATTGTTATAAATCCTATTGCTTAAAATTGCTTCATAAAAACACATTATTCTTTTATATTTCAATTTGTAATCATTATTCACTATATTTGCACCATATTATACTAAGAAAAACACATGACAAATCACATCAAGAATATAGTATTAATATTACTGTGTTTTATTTCAATACTTGCCACCTCCCAAGAAAGCTATAATAGAGGTCTTCGTTTTCAGTCGTTTGAGGTAGATCAGGACAAGCGAACCGGACTCAACCTCACTCCTGAATCGAAAATTAATACTCCTAATGGATTTACCCAAAAATTCGACATCAAACTTCGAAGAAATTCAAATGATTATGGATACGTTTTTCGTTTAGTTGGAAATGACAGCGTAAATATCGATTTGGTAGCACACATTACTACAACCGACCACCTATCCGATTATGCATTTTCGTTGGTTTCTGGCGCAAGTTCACTCATTAAGGTTCGAAACTCCGAAATAAATAACTATTAGGGAATATCGTGGTTAACTGTAGTTTTGAATTATAACAAACAGAACGAACAGATAAGCTTCAGTATAAATGACTTTAAGAAAAATGTTGCATTTAAAACGGATAAATTATCGAGTTTCCAACTTTATTTTGGGCTTAATAACAACCCAATTTTTGCAACAACAGATGTTCCACCTATGACCATCAGAAATATTCAGATTTTTGATGATAAAAACGAATTAAAGCGGAATTGGAAATTAGAAAAACATGCTTTGGACAATGTTTATGATGAATGTCAGAATAAAAAGGCAATTAGCGTAAATCCAATTTGGGAAATTGATAAGCATGCAAAATGGCAGTTAAAGGCTCATCTTAAAATGCCGTTCAATTTACCTCAAATTGCCTTCGACGAAGATAAAGGTAAAATTTATATTGCAAAACGAAATTCAATTTTCACACATGATGCAATAAAACAAACAATTGATTCAATAATAACAAATAAAGGAGAACCCTATAATTGTAGTTCGAATCAGCTTTTTTTTGATAAAAATTCGGATAAGTTAATTTCTTATAATTTTGACAATCCAAATTTTGCAATTTATGATTTTAGGACTAATGAGTGGTCAAATGAATATATACAAAATATAACTCCTCAATTCTGGCATCACAGTAAGTATTTTAATGCTAAAGATAGTTGTTTAATAACCTTTGGTGGATATGGCTATCATAAGTATAAATCCGATGTCATGCGTTACTCATTTAAAAATAAAGAATGGAAACAGCACGATATATCTTCGGGTATTGCACCACGTTATTTGGGTAGTTTAGGATATTTAGATGAAAACGAATTGCTCTATTTTGGAGGTTATGGTAGTAAGACAGGAAATCAGGAAGAATTTCCACACAATTATTACGATTTATACAAAGTAAATTCAAAAACTCTTGAAGTTAAAAAACTATGGGAAATGAGTGCTCCAAAAGAGCATTTCACCAACAGTAATTCGCTTGTTGTAAACAAAGAAAAAAAATCATTTTATAATTTAGCTTATTCAAACACACGCTATTCAACAAGCCTTAAACTCATGGAATATTCAATAGATAAGCCTGATTTTAAAACTGTTGGAGATTCAATTCCATACAAATTTAAAGATATTGAGTCGTATTGCGATTTGTACTACAGCCCACAAACATCAGAACTATTGGCAGTTACATCTGTTTCGAAAAACAACAATACAGAAATAAATATTTATTCCATTGCCTACCCACCTCTGCATGTAGAGGATGTAATGCAAGCAGAAGAAGCGGAAAGTCAGTGGAAATGGTTTTTAGTTTTAATACCAATATCGTTGTTACTAGCATTTTATTTTGTAAAAAAACAAAAAGATAAAAAGGACAAGATTAAGCACAAAGTAAATGCCTATCTTAATTTTGAATACAATACATTGAAACCAGAATTAAAACCATCGTCGATAAACATGCTGGGCTATTTTCAGCTAATTGATAAAGATGGAGTTAATATTACTGGAAACTTTACGGCTACTACAAGCCAAATGTTAGTTCTCATAATTTTATATACCATCAAGAACGGACAAGGAATATCTACACAGGAACTTACCGAAATTTTGTGGCCGGATAAAGATACCGACAGTGCTCGCAACAACCGAAATGTATATATGAGTAAACTTCGCCTGCTGATTAAAAATGTGGGTGATATTGAACTTATTAATAAGAATAATTATTGGTCGGTTAATATTGGAAATGATGTTTTTTGCGATTATAAAAACGTAATGTATTTGATTGATCAAGTTAAAAAGCAGCATAACTCAGCGCTAGATTTAGTTAATGAGTTAGTAATTATTGCATCTAGAGGTGTGTCTACTGCCCAATTTTCAGGAAGAATGGATTGATGCGTTTAAAGGCGACTATACAAATCTAGTAATCGAAACCCTATCGGCGCTTTTGCAAAACAAAGAAATTTTACAAGATCAAATATTGGTGTTGCGCATTGCGGATGCCATTTTGAAACATGACAGTATCGACGAAGACATTGCCAAACTTAAGGTTGGCACTTTATTTAATTTGGGTAAAAAAAGTCAGGCAAAACTATAAAGTAAGTCGTAACGGACTTCGCGTTGGCGACATTCTAAGTAATTTCGACGAAAAATATAAAATTGCCACCGACCGCCACAAAGAAATTTTGAAACAGCATAATTTCGCATACGAATTGGAAGAGTTAGAAAAAGCTTGGTTCGAAGGAGTAGAATGCATGAAACGCTTCGAATTAATTGACAGCGAACATTTTGTAAACGGCGCATTGAAAAGTGGCAAAAAAGTGTAACTTCATCCAATACAATTTGCGCAGGCGCTTGTACAGGTTTGGGTGTTGCTCCTCGCAGCATTGGCGAAGTATATGGCATTTTTAAGGCTTATTGCACGCGTGTAGGCAGTGGCCCTTTCCCAACTGAGCTGTTCGACGAAACAGGCGAGAGCATGCGTCGCATAGGCTTTGAGTTTGGTTCTGTTACAGGCCGCCCACGCCGTTGTGGTTGGATTAATCTTGTTGCACTCAAATACGCCGTAATGATAAATGGAGTTACACAGCTCATAATGATGAAAAGCGACGTAATGGACGGTTTTGATATGAT
>JFJP01005743.1_pt1 | contig 15230 bp, 12 predicted proteins | sample 431651 | NCBI WGS metagenome assembly JFJP01 (sample SAMN02602958, study PRJNA72255) | Microbial mat metagenome, whole genome shotgun sequencing project. | biome: fresh water; feature: sink hole; material: water; isolation source: purple microbial (photo- and chemosynthetic) mats found in...
AGGCGCGCGCAGCCAGCCAGCGCGCAACAAACAGGGCACCGATCAGCCAGCCCAGCAGCAACAGCGGCGGGTACAAGGCCATCACCAGCAGGCCCAGCGGAATGCCCAGCAGCGTGAACAGCAGCAACACCGCCAGCACCGGCACCGCCAGCAAGAGCAAGGCACCCAGGCCCAGGGCGCGCCAGGGCGTGGTTTCGATCTGGCGCGCGGCCTGAGCGGCGAAGCCGGGGAACACGAACAGCACCACCACAGCCAGTGCCAGCACACCCAGCAATCCCATGGACAGCGGCACCAGCAGCCACCACCCGCCCATGGCCGGCCACCGGCCCTCGTGCATCGGATGGCGCTCGCCGCCGCCCCAGCGGGCGCCGTCGTCGAACAGCCGCTCAACCCGCTCCAGTGGCCCGGCGACCACAGCGGCCGGGTCTTGCTTGATGCTGGAAGCGGTGTGGCGCAAGCCACCGCCCACGCGGGCTTGCGGCCCGATCTCCAGCTGCTCCACCGCCGCCTGCACATTGCCGCCCACCAACCCGTTGAGCACCAGCCGGCGCGCGCGCACCTGCAACGAGCCGTCCACCCGGCCGTCCACCCGCACCTCGCCCCCAGCCAGCTGGGCACGGCCCTCCAACGACACGTCGCCACCCGCGGCCCGCAGGTCGTCGCCCACCGGGGCACGCACATCCACCGTGCCGCCCAGCAGCAGGGCGTCGCCCGCCACCGCGTGGTCCACCACCACACGCCCGCCCAGGGCAGAAAAATCGCCCGCCACCGGCGCAGTGGACCGCACGGACCAACCAAACACCTGCACATTGCGCTCGGCTGCCACCGGCTGGCCAGATGCCGCGCCTACCGCAAGACTCAGGAAGAGCAGCAGCGCGGCTTTCATGGGGTATTTCAGGCAGCCGCCTGGCCCTGCAAGGGAAGCCATGAAATGGCCACCGAGCGCACCCGCTTGAGTTCCAGCAGGAAGCGGTGAAACGCCGGGTTGCCCGGGCATTGGGAAACCGCGACCTCGGTCAGCGCCAGCCGCGCCAGCGCGGCGCGCCCGCACAGGTGCTCCAGGTCGTCCAGCGCTTTGGCTTGGCCAGAGCCGCCGTAGGTGCAGAACACGGCCACATGGTCCAGCGCGCGGCGGTTGCGCAGCACCCAGCTGCGAACCGGGCTGGCCACGCCCCAGAACCACACCGGCGTGCCCACGATCACCAGGTCGTAGTCGGCGGAGCGCAAACGCCCCTTCTGGATCTCGGGACGCCAGCCCACCAGCGCCTCCAGCACCGAGCGCAGATAGCCCAGAACACCCTCGCGACTGCGACCGTCTTCGATGCGCTCAATGTCAGCGTCGCATCGGGCCGCGATCTGCCGGGCCACAAACTCGGTGAGGCCACTGCGCGAGTAATACACCACCAGAACTTTCTTCATCAACCGTCTCCTTCGACCAGACATCTCACTTCACCAGCAGAACCGGCACCTGCGAGCGGTGCACCACCCCCAGAGCCACCCTGCCTCGACCGGCCACCCAGCCGCACCACCACCCACGGGATGGCCGACACGGCCAGCGAAGGTTTTGAAATCGGGGTGGTCATGGCGGATTCAGCTTGGCATGCCGCTTCACGTGGCGGTGTGCAACAGAAACCCCAGTCTGGGCGGCAAGGGAGGTGAACCGCTTGAGCGTGCTCAATGACCATGAAGCTGCGCCACCAAGACCCGACGCCGGGCCACGCTGGACGGCTGCGCTTCGTCAGGCGACTGACTCAGGCAGCGGCAACGCTGGCCCGCCGCAGGACCTTGTCGCTTTGAACGTGAGGGGAGTTTTAAAAAGAGGCCGCGCAGCGCGCCGGACAACGCCGAATCGAAAGGCGTGCGCCCAGTCGGACCAAACCGCAGATCAATCCCTGCGCTGCAGCGTCCGAACTGGAGTCAGACAAAAGCAACAGACAAGAAAAAACCCTGCAGCTTTGGACTGCAGGGTTTTTATGTTGGTGCGGCTGGCAGGAATTGAACCCACGACCCCTTGGTTCGTAGCCAACCAGAATTCTACACCACTTTTTTGGTAGGCCGTGTTGGACTTGAACCAACGACCAAAGGATTATGAGCTTCGGTAGAACAACGCTTGCAGAGGGAAGTGTACCGAAACCGCGCGAAGCTTAGAAAAGCTGAAAGTAGTTGGCTGACAACAACTTAGCGAAACTGAGCGAAGCCCGCCCGAACTGACGGGTGTACCGCAGGTGTACCGAAAAGCACAATGACTGAACCGCCCAGGTTGCATGCTGAAAGGTCTGTGACCTATCACAGGCCCTCTTTTGCAGAAAATCGCGGCAGTGCCACCGCCACATCCCGGAACGCCGCCAGCGCCGCTTCCAGGTGGTCGATGATTTCCTGCTGCAACACATCGGGCGGTGGCAGATCGGCCAGGTTGTCCAGGCTGTCGTCCTTGAGCCAGAAGATGTCCAGGCTCGCCTTGTCCCGCGCCATCAGCTCCTCATAGCTGTAGAACTGAAAACGCTCCGTCGCCTTGCGAACGTGCCGGTTTTCCGGGTGGTAGCACTCGATGAAGTCGCGCAGGTCGTCCAGCTTCAGCGGCCGGGTCTTGAGCGTGAAGTGTTTGTTGGTGCGCAGGTCGTAGAACCACACGCCCTTGGTGTGTACGCGCCCGTCCTTGGGCGCGTTGTCGAAGAACACCACGTTCGCCTTCACCCCCTGCGCGTAGAAGATGCCCGTGGGCAGCCGCAGGATGGTGTGCACATCGCAGTTCTCCAGCAGCTTGCGGCGGATCTTCTCGCCCGCGCCGCCTTCAAACAGCACATTGTCCGGTAGTACCACCGCTGCCCTGCCGTCCACCTTGAGCATGCTCACGATGTGCTGCAGAAAGTTCAGTTGCTTGTTCGACGTGGTTTCCCAGAAGTCCTGGCGCTGGTAGGTCAGCGCCTCCCGGTCTTCCTCACCCTCTTCGTTGGTGATGGTCATGCTGCTCTTCTTGCCAAACGGCGGATTGGCCAGCACGTAGTCCACCTTGCGCTTGGGTTCGGCAATCAGCGCGTCCGACCGGTCGATCGATGGCTCCCCGTCCAACTCGCCGATGTTGTGCAGGAACAGGTTCATCAGGCACATGCGCCGCGTGCTCGCCACGATCTCGTTGCCGTGAAAAGTCTCGTCCCGCAGAAACGCCTTCTGGCTCTTGTTCAGCGTGGTGCCTGGGCGGGTCAGCCAGTTGTAGGCGCCCAGAAAGAAGCCGCCCGTGCCACAGGCCGGGTCGGCGATGCTCTTCATCGGCTCCGGCCGCACACAGGCCACCATCGCGTCGATCAGCACACGCGGCGTGAAGTACTGCCCCGCGCCGCTCTTGGTGTCTTCCGCGTTCTTCTGCAGCAGCCCTTCGTACAGGTCGCCCTTGGTGTCCACGCCCAGGCTGATCCAGCTCTCCGCGTCGATCATCTGCACCAGCCGCGCCAGCTTAGCCGGGTCCTGGATCTTGTTCTGCGCCTTGAAGAAGATCGCGCCCAGCATGCCGGGCTTTTCGCCTAGCTGGTGCAGCACCGCCAGGTAGTGCGACTCCAGCGGCTCGCCGGTCCGGGCCGTCAGGCTGGGCCAGTCATAGCCCTTGGGAATCTGGGTCTGGCGGCTGTAGGGCGGTTGCGCGTACTCGTGCGCCAGCTTCAGGAACAGCAGATAGGTCAACTGCTCCAGGTAGTCGCCATAACCCACCCCGTCGTCGCGCAGGGTGTGGCAGAAGTTCCAGACTTTCTGGACCAGGGTGGAGGTGTTCATCCGTACAGCTCAATGGTGTTGGGGGACGCCAGTCAAATACCCAGCAAGTAAAAATGGAACGCTAAGTGTTTGATTTCAAAAGACCCATGGGATACCGCCGAAGCAGCCAGTCAAGTACCCGTCAAGTAAAAATCACGCCCAGAACGGCACATAGCGGCGCTGCTTGGGGGCCGCCTTCGCATCAAATACGCGAATGACCTTGGCCGCTTCTGCGTCCTTGAGCAGTCTTGACGCCATGGAACTGTTGCCATCGGCAATGCCGAACCGTTCACGGATGGATGCGTTTTGGGTGTGCTGACCGCACACATGACGCAGGCAAGCATGCCAGTACACCGCGCGGATACGGTCTTCAGCGTCCATGCGGGTAAGCGGACGCAGCGCGTACAGCGTGGCTCGGGTGGAACCTTCCACCTTGTCAAACGACGGCGCGGGCAATTGATGCAACTCGCAACTGCGCACCACCTTGTCAACGCCCGTGCCGCGCTCCTCACACATTTGCATGCGCCGCATGAGCGACGCCAAAGCTTCGTTGCGCGACCGGGGCGGACAGTCCAGCAGCCGCTGCGTATCCATCAAAGGAATGCCCGGATTGGTCACCTCCAGCCGGTTGCTGAAGATTTCGACCATAGGACCAGACCCCGAAACACCCAAGTCCTGATGAATCAGGGCATTGGCCACCAACTCACGAATGGCCAGATCGGGGTACATGCGAACGTCGGCGCGCAGCGCCTTGCCAATCACCTCGTTGCCCGCCAAACGCTGATGAATGGCACCGATCAAAGCCTCATAGACCACGGCGTAACCTGCTGAAAACTGCGGCTCCGGCTCTGCGAGCAAACGGTCATCCCCTTGGTAGCGCACCAGCCGCACGGCCTTGCGCCCCAGCGAGCCAAAGTCGGCCAGGCGGTGGGCCAACAGCAAGGCGCCCAGGTTGAAGATGCGCCAATGGCCGCTGTCCATGCATTCAATCAGCCGGTCAGCCGCCAGCGCCTGCAGCAACGCTGCGTGGCCATCGGGCAAAGGCAGGTTCAGCAGGCGAAAGTAACTGGGGTAGTCGAGTCGGCGCAGCACCTCCTGTGCATCCAGCTTTTCGGCCACCACCTGAAACTCGAACGGCGTCTGATCCAGCTGGCGCCACAGCGCACGCTCCATTTCCGGGAACTCGTGCAGGCGCTTCTTGTAAGACCCCACCCGAATCCAGTCGGCTCCTTTGAACTTGACCGGGTGGCGAAACGCCGCATCCATCTCCAGCACCACCACGGGCAAGTCGTTGACCGACACGGTGTGGAAAGAAAAATTCAGTCGGGGCTCCAGCTGAATCAACAGCCAGCTCTCCAGCTCCTGATTGCCCACTTTTTCAACCAGTGGGTTGAACGTGGTGCCCACCAGCTGATGGCTGCCGTCTTCTATCCCCCACACCACATAGGCCTTGGCACGCCCGTGCAGTGCAGCGGTGTTAGACAGGGCGCTGATGTATTCACCCATTTCATGGGGCACCGCCCTGTTGTGCTTGAACTCCACCCAGCCCGTTTCCGCTGGCAAGGCCACCAGTTCAGACACCAGGCTGCGCAAATAGTCGGCGTCACGCTGCACAGCCATCCCCTCCGTCACGGGCTGGTCGGCGCCCCGTCAAGTGCCCGTCAAGTAAGAACCGCATGCCAAGTCGTTGATTTTTAAAGGCTTGAAGGCCACCGCCAGCCCCTCCAGTCAAGTACCCGTCAAGTAAAACGCCGACGTTCATGCGGCCTCCTTAACGGGGCGTCCACGCGCCTTTCTGGGGGTCTCCCGCGCCGCCTGTTCGGCGCGGATGCGTTCCAGCAGCACGCTGGCCGGTTCGTCGGCCGGGTCTTGCGGCACCAGCTGGCCGGTGAAGGCGGCGCGCAGGATGTTCTGGCGTTGGGCGGTGGATTGTTTGAGCGCGATGCCAATCGCGGTCAATTGCTGCTCCATCGCTTCGTGCTGAATCGATAACAACTCAGTGATTCGCTGCTGTTCAACTTGTGAAGGAAACGGAACGGGGGTCTTCTTCACATCTTGCTGATTGATGCTCGCTTGATTGACGGCCCATTTCGCATCGCTGGTCAGACGTTCACGTCCAAGATCAGAGCCGAGATAAAACGTCACATAGTCCGCAGCGACATGTTCAGACAGGCGCAGTCGCATCATGTTCGACTCAAAAAGTACGCCAGCCATCGCCTCGCCGGTGCACAGCGACTTGCCCAAGTGCGTCATGCTGTTGACGCGGTTGATCACGAGGTCCCTCAAGTTCAGGGCGTACATCTCGGCGGTCTTCTCGTCCGCGTCGACGAGGTTCAGAGCTGATCGGGATCGATGCCAACCGATCTGATAGTCGTCGATGCGCAAGATGGGTATGCCCTTGCCGTACAGGGACGCAGGTAGATAGAGGCCGTTTTGTGGACCATCATCAATCAGCGCATCCACGCTCGCCCACACCCACCCCTCCGGCAGCTCCGGCAAATCGCTGGTGTCGGGCTGCACCGGCTCGGGGTATTTCTTCTGCCAGTCCTTGGGCGGGGTCTTGCCTTGCTCCTGGAACTTGGCGAGTTGTTTGGCTTCCCAGCGCGCGCGGCGTTCGGTGAGGATGCGTTGCAGCAGTTGCGCGCCCGTCTCGGCGGGTGGGTGCTGTTGCCGCCACTCGGCGGTGAGCGCGCCATCCACGGCGGCCTTGAGCAGCGACTGGCGGTATTGCGCCAGCTTCTTCCACGCGGCTTTCAGCTCGGCCACGCCGGCATCGAGGTCAGAGAGCAGTTCCTCGAGTTTTTCGATGATGCGGGTTTGCTCTGCTCGCGGCGGCAGCGGAAGACCGATCTCACCAATGGTCTTTGACGAGAGGTGCTTCACCGTCACAGACGGCGTGTTGGCGTTGATTGCCGCCAGGTAGCCCGGTAGAGCAAAAGCCAGCAACCGCTTGTCGTAGTGCTTTTCATTGGGGGACAGCTTGCAGACTCGCTGGTTCAAGAGTGCTGCTTCGGAGCCCCACAGTCCTGTGTTGAAGTCACCATCCATACCCACCAATAGGTCCCCTTGGTTGACAAGGTAGAGGTCCTCGTAGGGCCCGGTGTAGTGGGTATTTGTTTGGCCGGTGGTCACATCTCGAATACGCACGAGCGGCATGCCCTCAGTCGTACTGAATAGCGTTGAGTCGAAAGGCGCGCCATTCAATATCCCTGCGACCGCTTCAAGCGACACCCGCTCCCACGTTGCGTGCTTTGCGAGCAAACCCGATGTGTCGGCATCGATCAGTTCGGCGACGGTCATCGTGAAAGCCATTACGCCACCAACTCCCGATTCATCTCGTCCATCAGTCCATCCAGTTCGTCACCAAACACCTGCCACACGCGCTGCAGCCCGCCTTTGTCGGCCAGTTCGGCGTAATCAAAATCGTCCCGGGCGATGCTGCAGCTGCTGGCGATGTGGTCTTTCATCAGGCGCAGCCATTCGGTCTGCTCGGGTGTGAACGCGGTGCCACGCTGGGCGTTGTGCCGCCAGATCCAGGCCTGGAAGCGCTTGTCCACTTCGTCGGCAAAGGGGCGCAATTCTGCGCCCTCGCCGTCCAGCCCCAGTGCGAAGCGCACCAGGCTGACCAGGTCGGTCAGTTGCCGTTTCGTCTCCGTGCCCTTCACGCGGCTGGCCTGCACGCGGGCGTAGGCGCTCCACAGGCGCTCAGTGGTCAGCATCAGCGGCGGGCGGGCCAGGCGTTGATGCAGGTCTTCGATCATGTCGAAGGTGAGTGCGCGGCGCTGGTAGGGCTGCTGGTAGAAGAAGCCGAGCGCGGCGATTTCGTCTTTGTGCTGCTGCAGGTAGCTGGCAAAGGTCTGGATGACCGCATTGGCTTGAGCCTCGGCCTGCGCGCTGAAGCCACTGAAGGTGACCTGGTCGAGGTTGATGTGGTCGATGATCTGCTCGCGCTCGCGGCGGGCGTTTTCAATCTCGTCGCGCAGGGCGGGCTGGTCAAACGGGGCGCAGGCAGCGGCCACGCGGGTGGTGCGGGCGGCTTCCAACTCCTCGGGCCGCAACTGGTCTTCGTTGACGGTTTTGCCCATGGCCTGGGCGGTGGCCAGCGCGGTCTGCACCACGGCGTCGGGGTTGAGCGCGGCGATCAGGGCCTTGCCCAGCTCGGCCACCGGCACGCCGCCGCTGGCTTTTTCAATGCGGGCCTGGGCCTTGTCGTCCAGCTGCTTGGCCAGGCGCACCAGGCGGTTGGCCAGCGAGAGCACGGTGTCCTCGTCGCGGTGGCCCATGGCCACGCCTTGCAGCAGGTCTTTCAGCGGCACGCCGGGCTTCTTCTCCAGCGGTCGGCTTTCGGTCTTGAGGCTCTTCTCCACACCCACGGCGTCGATCAGCACGAAGCGGGTCTTGGCGCCATCAGCACTGTTGCTCACGCGCTTGAGGCCATCCGCGTCCAGGCTGCGCACGCCTCGGCCCTTCATCTGTTCGTAGTAGCCCTTGCTGCGGACATCGCGCATGAAGAGCAGCACCTCCAGCGGCTTGACGTCGGTGCCGGTGGCGATCATGTCCACGGTGACGGCGATGCGCGGGTGGTGGTCGTTGCGGAAGCTGCTCAGTACGCCCTCGGCGTCTTTTTCGCTATAGGTGACCTTGCGGCAGAAGGCGTTGCCCTGGCCGTAGACCTCGCGCACGGTCTGAATGATGTCGTCGGCGTGGCTGTCGGTCTTGGCAAAGATCAGGGTCTTGGGCGTTTCCTGGCGGGTGGGGAAGATCTGCGTTTCCACGGCGGTCTTCATGGCCTGGATGACCTGCCGGATCTGGCTGGGGTTGACCACGGAGCGGTCCAGCTCTCTGCCGGTGTAGGCGGCGTCTTCCTCAGTTTCGCTCCAGCGCTTTTTGCGGGTCTGGCGGTCCCGGTGGTCCACCCATTCTTTGGCCTTGAGTTCGGCGCCTTTCTGGGTGACTTCGGTGACGATCTCGTACACGTCGTAGCCGACGTTTACGCCATCGGCCACCGACTGTTCGTAGGTGTATTCGGCGACGATGTTTTCGTTGAAGAAGCCGAAGGTGCGCTTGTCGGGCGTGGCGGTCAGGCCAATCAGGCTGGCGTCAAAGTAGTCCAGCACCTGCCTCCAGGTGTTGTAGATGCTGCGGTGGCATTCGTCGATGACGATGAAGTCGAAGCTTTCGACCGGCACGGCCGGGTTGTAGCGGACGAATTTTTCCTGTTTGGCGGTTTGCTGCACCTCGGCCAGCGACACGTCTTCGGCCGACTCGTCGATGGGCTCGCCACTGAGGATGGAATACATGCGCTGGATGGTGCTGATGCACACCTTGGCGCCCTGGTCGATGGTGGGGCTGGCCAGGCGCTGGACGTTGTACAGCTCGGTGAAGGTGCGGCCGTCGTCGGGCGGCGTGTAGGCCATAAATTCCTGGTGCGCCTGTTTGCCGAGGTTGCGCGTGTCCACCAGAAACAGGATGCGCTGGGCACCGCCGAACTTGAGCAAGCGGTAGATCGAGGTGATGGCCGTAAAGGTCTTGCCCGCGCCGGTGGCCATGTGCACCAGGGCGCGCGGTTTGCTCTGGGCGAGCGACTTCTCCAGCCCGGTGACGGCACTGATCTGGCAGTCGCGCAGGTTGCGTTCTGGCAGCGCGGGCATCTGCTCCGCGAGGCGGCTGCGCAGGGTGGACGGGGCGCCGCTGGGCAGCGGGGGCTGGGCCAGCCAGTCGGCCAGGGTGTCGGGTTTGAAGAAGTGGAAGATTTCGCGCGAACGGGGCACCGGGTCGCGCCCGTCGGTGAAACGGATGATCTCGCCCGTGCTTTCAAACAGGAAGGGCAGCGGCGGCGCGTCTTTGCGCCACTTGAGCGTGGCGTTGGCGTAACGCTCGGTCTGGGTTTCGGTGGCGGTGAGGTTTTCGCCGGCTTCGTTGCGCTTGGCTTCGATGACGCCAACAGCCTGGCGATCCACGAACAGCACGTAGTCGGCAGGGCCGGTGTCGGTGGGGTATTCGCGCACAGCGACGCCTTGGGCGGCGCCCAGGTTGAACGCCTTCATGTCTTGCACCACCCAGCCAGCGGCGGCGAGCTTTTCGTCGATGGTTTGGCGCGCTTTGGCTTCGGGTGTCATGGTGAAGGCAACCCTTCCCTGGGTGCTGTACCCATTCTCAAAGAAATGTGGCGGCGGTGTAAGCGAAGTATGCCTGCGACAGCCATGGAAACGGGGGTAGCGCTCATCGTCGCCCCAGCAAGGGCGAACGGCCAATTTTTTCGGACTCGGTTTTTTGTTTCGGCGGCGGTGAGAAGCCTTCAAAGGCTTCGCCGGGTGTCCAGTCGCCCACCGCGTACACGCGCTGATCGCGCAGGCCCTGCACGCCTTCGGACCAGGCCATGAGCATGCGTTTGCCAATGTCTTCGAAGCCCGGGTGTTGGGTCATGGCTTGACGCACCAGCGGGCCCACGTCGGCCACCGCATCGCTGATGGCTTGCACCATGTGTTGCTGCTCTTTGGGCTGGATGCCGAAGGTGGCGGCGATGAACTTCTGCAGACTCTTGCCGGGCGCCCAGGTCTTTTTGCCCATGAACTCGATGCCCGGAGGGTTGTGCTGGAAGCCCGCGTAGACGCTGGTGGTGAGCATGTCGCAAGCGGGGGAGAGGTGAACGTCGGCCCGGCTGGTGTAGAGCAAGGCGATGTTCTTGGCGTGGCAGTCGGCGTTGCGAAGTGCGTAGGTCAGCAGCAGGGTGGTGGCGAGCTGGCGGTAGGTTTCCAGCCGCTGCGCGCCGGGCACGTGGTCGCGCACGGCTTTGGCGATGCGCTCCCAGGTGGTGTCGTATTTGGCGGCGGGGCGCAGGCCCAGCAGACTGCAGAAATCTTCCATGCCCCAGTGGGGCTGGCCGTTTTCATCCACGTCGAAGCGGTGCACCACCAATGCCTGGCCGTCGTCTGACACCTCGGTTTTGGCGGTGGGCATCACACGGCTGGCCACCTGCATGCACAGGTGTTCGTTCAGGGCTACGAACGGCAGTTGGGCGCTGGAGCCTTTGATGATGTGGCGGCGGGTCACCAGGCTGGCTTTTTGATGCAAGGTCAGCGGCGAGCCGCCTTCGGACTGCGCATCCAAAAACTTGGGCACTACACCCGAGACGCCGCTGGTGGCGTGCTCGCGCACCAGGGCAGCAAAGGCTGCTTCGGAGTTGTCGCCCTTCAGCAGCGCGGCCACTTCAACCGGCTTAGCCGGTTCATTGAGTTCGGCGCCGGGCGCGGCCACTTGCAGGCGGCCGACCATGTTGCGGCCGATGACCGACAACAAGGCGATCGGGCTGGCGCCGATGTGGGGGCCGAACTGCTCTTGCAGCACCTGAAGCAAATAGCCCTCGGGCAGGTTCATTTGCAGCACTGGGGGGAGCTGGTCGTCCCACACATAGCTCTCTGTGCGCACCGGCATGGTGAGCGATACAAAGTCGTCTGCCGCCACCTGGGGGTGGTACGTGAGCACGCTCTTGAAGTCGCCAGATTGTTCCAGCGTCGCTACCTCGCGGCCCAGCACATACACAGACAACTGCATCACCGGGCTCCCCCAGTGGCTGCGCCCTTTTCACCACGGCCACCGCCCCGGCCTGCGGCGGGCTGCGCCCGCTCGCGGCGCAGTTCGTCCAAATTACCGGCCTGGCCCTGGGCCACCACGTCCAGCTCGGCGCCTAGCACCGCCAGGACGGCCAGCAGCTTGCGCGCGCCGAATTCGGCTCCCCTGCCGCGCTCGAAGCGCGAGAGGGATTCAGGCGTCACGCCCGCCTGGGCCGCTACGTCACCTTGTTTCAGGCCTAGCAGCTTTCGGCGCGCGGCGACGGCTTCACCGAGTTCTTGGAGGGTTTGCATTTGATATTTGCGTCAATAAAAAACATCATACGACTTTTTTTAACTTAAAAATCAAGAAAACCAAACAAAGAAACGAACAAACAAACTAATGAACTTTCGCCGATGGCGCGGGCACCCTGGTGCACAGTTGGCCCGGCACCTTCGCCCCATACCAGCGCCACAACGAGGACACCCATGAACAACCCGCCACCGAAACAAGCCAGTCAGCAGCTTGAAGCCGACCGTGTGCCAAGCGAGGCCAAACCCGACTTGGATGCACCAGCGCGGGACACCGCCCCGTGCCCCAGCTATGCGGACACATCCACCGAAATTTACCCACTGCCCGCGTTCGTGACGCGGGAAATGTCCCCTTCTTGCTGAACCACCCGGCGCCGCTGTGCGGCTGCCAGGTGGCAGACGAAACCGGCTCCACGGCAGACACTGAAAAGCCTTGCACCGCAAGGCGTTGCAGGCCATCGGCCACACCCAGCGTCTGCCGTTCTTTATGTTCCACTAAATCGGTTTTGCTGTCGGTTTCGTGGCGGTGGTGGACAACGTGGGTCCCCAGCTTGTCCCCTGTTTGCTGATGCTGGAGCGCGATCAGCAAAAGCTAAGCAAAACATCAGCAGGCCGGGGACAAGGCGCGGACTATTCAGGCCTGCGCGTGCAACGCACCACAACCCGCCCGGGACAGGCCAGGGAAAACTTTCTCAGCCCGCAGGGCGCTGCGGTTTGCGTGGCCGGTGGGTTCACACCAAGTCGTCCGCTGACTTGCCTTGCAGCGCCTGCATGTCAAACCCCATGGGGCGTGTGAGGGTCTGCCGGGTGGGCAGAGCGCTGCGGCTTCGCCTTGCTGCCTGGACAACCGGGCGAGGCTTGGTTTCAGCAACAGGCTCAGGATTGACCAAAACAGGCTCAGGAACGCTTTGCGCAGGTTCTGCAGGGCGTTGCAGCCGCGCGGCCTTTCTGGCGCGCCACAGGGCTTTTTTAAAGGCTTCGAGCTGCACCGGCCTACCCAGTGCCTCGGCCAGCTCTGCCGCCAGGTGGTGGCGGTACCAGCCGAAGTGCAAGCGCTGCTCGATGCTGGGCAAGTACTCCCGAACCAGCCCGGCCAGGCTGCGCGCATGGCCGGGCACCGAACTTGGGGCGCCCGCTTCCGCTGTGGATAACGGGTCTGCGAGGGCGCCGTGTCTTTTGCCTCTTGGTATTAAAAAACTCTCTTCTAAATGGTGCGCCATGGGTGTCACCTTTTCGGCACTTATCGGTGACACCCATGGCACCGATGCAAGTTGTACACAAGACGCCCATGGCAGTCATGGAAACGCGGGCTGTGCATAACTTGGCCCTTTTTCATGCCGCATGGTGAGAAACCAACTGGCTGACCAGCCGCTCCAGCGCGCGTTGAAGGTGCTGCTGGTGGGCGCCGTCGCACAGCGTGCCCACGTTGATCTGGGCGCCGCCAGGCTGGTGGTTGATCTGCACGTTGACCTGCTCGATGTGGATGAGCTGCGGGTTCAGCGCGTCGCCCGTGCGCAAGGCCTCTTTGATCTGGCCGATGCGCTCGGCCGCATCGAACCCGGCGTAGTCCCAACTGGCTTTCAAGATCACCTGGTCGTTCTCGTCAACGATGGGCAGGATCTCGCGCAACACATAGCGGTTGCAGCGGCCACGCTTTTCCTTGCGGGCATAGCCCAAGTCCACCAGCACCTGAATGGCGCGCAGCACCTGGCGCGTGGACATACCCGTTTTTTCGGCCAGCGCTTCGATGCTGATGCGCGCTTCGCCGGTGCGCATGTCGGTGTAGGCCTTGAGCACCACGTAGACAAAGAAGGCTGTGCGCCCCATACGCTGGGCGTCGCCGCCGTCGATCATGGAGCGGAACACGTGCACCCATCGCTCGCTCATCAAAGCCTGCGCGCTGGACGCTGGTTGCGGTGACATGACGCCGCGCCCCATCACGCAGACGCGTCAATGACGGCGGCAATCTTGGCGGTGTCGAAATACACCCGGCGCCCGAACCGGCGCTTGGCCTGGTTGATCTGGCCAGCCCAGCCGTCGTTTTTGCGCAGGCTGATGCGCAGCCCGTCGGGCGAGCGGTGCAGCTCTTGAGCGAGGTGCACCAAGGTCATCAAGGTGCCGTAGCGGCTGGTCAAAACTTCTTCTTTGGTCATGGTGGCGGCTCCGTTGCTGACCGGTAAAACACCGGAATGCAACGAAGTCTGCGCAAGGTGGCGCGATTCGCAAAACAGGCCAAAACCGAACGGAACTCATACAACAAGGGTTCGGTCTTTTGATCACGCTGGAAGGGTTTCGGGCCACCCGCCGTAAACCCGCATGGGCACAAGCAAAACGGCCCCGCAGGGCCGCGCAAGCTGACGCGTTTATTCCACGTTGATGCAGTCGGGCATTTCAGAGCCGATCGAGCTTGGCCACGAGGTCTTCGGTGCGCAAATGGGTGTAGCGCTTGAGCATTTGCATGGACTTGTGGCCGCTGATGGCGGACACCTCCTGGTCGCTGAAACCGCGTTCGACGAAGCGGCTCACGGCTTCGTGGCGCAGGTCGTGAAAGTGGAAATTCTCGAAGCCCTCTTTGGCCAGAATCTGGCGCCAAACACGGTCGTACTGCCAGGGTCGGCGCTGACCGTCGCGCCCAGGTTCGCCAAAGAAAATCAACCGGGTGTCACTGGGTCGCGCCGGGTTGGCGATGGATTCACGCATCACCTCGGTGGCGCGGCGGCTGAGTGGCACGGTGCGTGGTTCGCCGTTCTTGGTGTCCACCAGCCGGGCAATGCGGCGCTCCATGTCCACATGTTCCAGCTTCAACGACGTGATTTCAGACCGGCGCATGCCGGTCTCGATGGCCAGCGCCACGATCCACTTGAGCATGGGGTTGCTGTGCGCGGCCACGGCGGCCAGCAAGCGGGCTTCCTCGCCGTCGTTCAGGCGCCGGTCGCGGGCTGCGCCGGGTGAGGGCTTGCGCACCAGCCGTACCGGGTTGTAAACAAGGCCAATGCCCCACTCGCGCATGGCCACGGTGTAGAGGTGCCCCAGCAGCGCCAGGTCAAGCCGCACCGTGTTGGCGGCTTTTCCATCGGCCAGGCGCTTGTCGCGAAACTTGGCCACCAGGTCGGGCGCGACGGCGCTCATGGAGTAAGCGCCGAAAAAGTCCTTCAAAGCTGCAATGTGGGAGCGCTCGCCGAGCTGGGTGTAGTGCTTCTTGGTGGGCGTCACTTCGCTGGCGTAGCGCTCCAGTGCCTTGGCCATGGTCAGGCGTTCGGCCGACTGCCTGCGGATGTAAAGGCCGCGCACCATGTCGTCTTCTGTGCTGCGCGCCCAGTCGTCGGCGTCGCGCTTCGTGCGAAACGTTTTGATGGTGGTCGGGAAGCCATGCTTGCGAATGATGGCCTTCCACGTACCGGAGGGGGTCTTGATGATGCTCGCCATGAGGTGCCTTCGGTTCACTGTACCGAAACTGTTACCTCGGGGGCTATGGTGAATAGCCATGGCGCCAACAGCACAAGCGATAAGCTGTTGATTTCTAACCAAATTTATTGGTAGGCCGTGTTGGACTTGAACCAACGACCAAAGGATTATGAGTCCTCTGCTCTAACCAACTGAGCTAACGGCCCGCGGCACGCATTG
>JFJP01006442.1_pt1 | contig 15229 bp, 16 predicted proteins | sample 431651 | NCBI WGS metagenome assembly JFJP01 (sample SAMN02602958, study PRJNA72255) | Microbial mat metagenome, whole genome shotgun sequencing project. | biome: fresh water; feature: sink hole; material: water; isolation source: purple microbial (photo- and chemosynthetic) mats found in...
TTCCCGTGTGAAAGTAGGTCATCGTCAGACTCTTACAGCCAGCATCAGCCTCGCTCGATTAACCCCGAGCGAGGCTTTTGTGTTTGTGGATGCCCTCCCACTTACAAACACCCTCACGCGACTCAGCACGAACCGTGAGGTATGCGGATTGCGCCGATGTCATCCAGCATCGATGCGGAGATTCGCAGACACACAGCACCTTTGCCCGTGCGGTAAAGCCCAAAACCTTGGCTCTAGTGACGGTAGAACACGCTGACTCTTGCGGTGAGCGCTGATCTCTATCAGTGCGTTTACTCCCACGCTTTTCAATAATGCTTGAGAAATAGGAGGCATCGAATGACTCTGTTCCGATTCAAGTCCCGTGAAACGGGTGACCTCATCATGCTGGAGCCGCATGGCAAGCGAATTCTCGAGATCATCGGCAAGAACCCGAGCGCGGCGGGTGTGATTTTGCCGCAGCAGATGCCTGCAGCCGAGCAGGCGCTGCGCGATGCGGTGATGAAAGAGGAGGCCGATCAGCAGCGAATGCGCGAAGAGGCAAGAGCCAAGGGCGATCCATGTCCTGAGTTTGAGGCTGTCGGATTGCGGCTGCGCAGTGCACCTTTCATTGATATGCTGCAGCGCTGCGAGAAGGCAGGCGTTGAATTGGTCTGGGGCGTGTAAGCGCCTTCACGTTCCGTCCGGCTGCGCTCTATCAACCCGATTGGCCTTTCAGTCCGATTCGGCGAAATCGGCCGAGAGGTTGTAAATATGGCCGGCATTGCCCGTTAAACGGACTGGTGGCTGAGGCTGTCAACACGGCGGGGCCAAATATCTTGCCGCCATTTACCCTGGCGGTGTCCTACAGGCATGGACGAGTAGCCATGAAGCGCGGGCACCGCGCTGAACGGCTCCGGCCGAGCGATGCTGCCAGGGCCGGACGGCCTATTGGTAGCTGCGCGAGTCCTCAATCACCTTACCGTCGTTGGGCAAACTGCCGGGGCTCACCAACTGCACCTGGGATCGCAGCTTGGTGACCTCGCGCACAACGGTTTCTATCTGCTCGCTCAACCCCTGGGTCAGTTCCATGACCTCGACCTGCAAGCACATCTGGTCGTTGGCCATCTCGCCAGTCACAACCAGGCGGGCCTTGTGCACCTGCGGAAAGCGTCGTGCCACCTCGGCCACTTGCGAAGGGTGGACAAACATTCCCTTTACCTTGGTGGTCTGGTCTGCGCGTCCCATCCAACCCTTGATGCGCGGCGCCGTGCGACCGGTGGGGCAGGTGCCAGGCAGAACCGCCGAAAGGTCGCCGGTACCGAAGCGAATCAGCGGGTAGTTTGGATTCAGCGTGGTGACCACCAACTCCCCCACCTCGCCAGCTGGGACTGGATCTCCCGTGCCGGGGCGCACAATCTCAACGATGACACCCTCGTCCAGAACCAGCCCTTCGCGGGCTGCGGTTTCGTAAGCCACCAGACCGAGGTCGGCGGTAGCGTAAGTTTGAAACACCTGAACGCAGTGATCCCGAAACCATGTGGTGAGGCTGGGAGGACAGGCCTCGCCACCAACAGAGGCTTTGGCGATGCAGCCGATGTCGGCACCTGCCTCGGCAGCCTTTTCCAGCAAGATGCGCAAAAAGCTCGGCGTACCGGTATAGGCACTGGGACGCAGGTCGCGTATGGCCTCCAGCTGTTGCTCGGTCTGGCCGGTTCCCGCTGGGAAGACGGTGCAACCCAGCGCCAAAGCGCCGGCCTCAAGGATGAAGGCGCCCGGTGTCATGTGATAGCTGAAGCTGTTGTGCACCAGCTCACCGGCACGAAAGCCGGCCGCGAAAAGCGCACGTCCCGTGCGCCAGTAGTCGGCTCTGTTGCCCTCGGGCTCGTAGATCGGGCCGGGGCTGGCAAAGATACGCGACATGGTCCGGCCACGCACCAGTGCGGAAAACCCACCAAACACATCCGCTCCGGCCGCACGCGAAGCCCGTTGACGCTCAAGCAGCTCGACCTTTCGGGTCACTGGAAGCGCCGCCAACATGGAGCGGCTGACCACCGTGCTCGCGTCCACATCTTGCAGGATCTTGGCGAAGGCTTGACTGTGCGTCTGTGCGTGAGCGATCTGCCGTGGCAGCGCGGCCATCTGAGACGCCTCGCGCTCGGCAGGTGGTCGTACCTCCAGGTCGTCGAAGTAATCTGACATGACTTGAACCGTTTGGGAATTGGGTGAGGGGAAGTTACCAAGCCGTCGGCAAACAGGCATCGCCGGACCGCCGGGCCACCAATCTGCGCGGGCAGTGCAGGAAAGAGCGCTAGGGGGCGGAAAGGAGAGATGCCAGAGGCTTCCTTGCTAGGCCAGCCAGCGCTTGCGGCGTTTGTAGCTCTTCACATCCTTGAAGGACTTGCGCTCGCCGCCGCCCATGCCGAGATAGAACTCCTTCACGTCCTCGTTGTTGCGCAGATCGGCGGCAGCGCCGTCCATCACCACACGCCCGCTTTCCATGATGTAGCCGTAGTCGGCGTATTTCAGTGCCATGTTGGTGTTTTGCTCGGCCAGCAAAAAGGTGACCTTTTCTTTGGTGTTGAGGTCGCGCACGATGTTGAACACCTCCTCCACCAACTGTGGTGCCAGACCCATCGAGGGCTCATCAAGCAGCACGATGCTGGGGTTGGTCATGAGCGCGCGGCCGATTGCGCACATCTGCTGCTCTCCGCCGGAGGTGTAGGCAGCCTGCGAGGTACGCCGCGTCTTCAGGCGCGGAAAGTAGGAGTAAACCTTCTCCAGATTGCGCGCAATCTCGGCCTTGTCGGTGCGCGTGTAAGAACCTGTCATCAGGTTCTCTTCAATGGTCAGGTGGGCGAAGCAATGGCGGCCCTCCATCACCTGCACCACACCACGGTTCACCAGATCGGCAGGCGAGAGATTCTCAATGCGCTCGCCACGCAGCTCGATGCTGCCCTTGGTGACCTCACCGCGCTCGCCCTTGAGCAAATTGGAAATGGCGCGCAACGTGGTGGTCTTGCCCGCACCGTTGCCGCCCAGGATGGCAGCAATCTGACCGTCAGCCACGGTCAGCGAAACGCCCTTCAGCACCAAGATGACGTGGTTGTAAATGACCTCGATCCCATTGACGTTGAGAACGGGGACGGGCGATTGTGTTGGCGTGCTCATTGAAGTTTCCTTGCTGACCATTCACAAGACACAGCAAGCTGGTCTTGTGAATGACGGCTGGTTCACACCAGCCACCTTCCCCCGCTCAGGGAGACACCATCAACAGTCCCGCCAGGCGAGGCGGGCTTGTCTGATCAAGACTGGCAGTCTGCTGCCGCGCGACGGGTCAGCCGCTTCTCAGCTGCGTATTTGTCGGCCGATGCCTTGACCAGCGGCTTGATGATTTGCTCGTCGGCCTGCAGCCAGTCGGAAGCCCAGACGAACTTCTTGCCGTCCCAGGTGTGCACGCGGGCCCATGCGGAGCCCATGTGATCCTGGCAGCTGGTCGAGACAGGGCGCATCACGCCCTTGAAGCCCAGCGCGTCGAGCTTGGCCTGGGTGAGGTTCAGGTTTTCATAGCCCCAGCGAGCCTGCTCGCCGGTCATGACCTTGCCCTTGCCAAAGCGCTCTTGAGCTGCGCGCACGCCCTCGGTCGCCAGCATGGCGCCCACCACACCGCGCATGTACAACACCGATCCCACCTCTTCCTTGGGGCCAGCGCCCGCGCCCTTGGCGTGCACCTTCTCAAGGATTTCCTTCACCACCGCGGAGCCAGGCTCAGCACCGTGCTGCATCATCACCGCGCTATAACCCTTGGCGCCATCGGCCACGTCTTTCAGATCGGGCTCAGCGCCCGACCACCAGGTGCCGACCATTTTTTCACGCGGGAAGCCAGTGGCCACCGCTTCCTTGATGGCCGTGCCGGTCATCACGCCCCAGGTTTGCAGGACCACCCAGTCCGGGCGCTCGCGGCGCACCTGCAGCCAGATCGCCTTCTGTTCCACGCCTGGTGCCGGAATCGGCAGCAGCTGCAACGTGAAGCCATGCATGGCAGCGCGCTCTTGCAGGATGGGCAGCAGCTCCTTGCCGAACGGGCTGTCGTGGTAACCGACCGCAATCTTCTTGCCTTTGAGCTTGTCCCACCCGCCTTCCTTGTTGGCGATGTGCTGAATGGCCACGTCGCCAGCCACCCAGTAGTGACCAATGAGCGGGAAGTTCCACTTGAACACGCCGCCATCGGCCGAGTCACTGCGACCGTAGCCCGAGGTGATCATCGGAATCTTGTCGTTCGGGATCTTCTCGGTCAGCGCGAAGGTGATGCCGGTGGACAGCGGCTGGAACACCGTGGCCCCGCCGTGCTTGCCCTTCAGGCGTTCATAGCACTCCACGCCGCGGTCGGTGGCGTAGGCGGTTTCGCACTCTTCCACCAGCGTCTTGACGCCGTTGATGCCGCCGCGCGCATTCACCAGCGCCATGTAGTCGTTGTGGCCGTTCGCCCAAGGCGTGGCGTTGGGCGCCACCGGACCGGTGCGCCCGGACAGCACCGGGAAGAACTGCACGTTCTGTGCCGCGACGGGGGCCGCGATCAGGGCCGATGACAGCCCAATGCAGGCGGCCGACAGGGCCAAAGCAAGGTTGCGTAATTTCATTTCGTTTGTCTCCTGGGTAAAAAACTTCACTCACACAAAAACCACGGCCTGTTAGTTCAACGCGTCTTCGCTCTGCGTGCATCGGTATTCACCCGGTACACGGCAGCGTGGTCCTGCGTTCAATGCGGAAACGGCCACAACCGCAACTTCTGTTTGCCCACACTCCAGAGCTTGGCCAGCCCGTGTGGCTCGACGATCAGGAACCAGACAATGAGCGCACCAAAGATCATCAACTCGGTGTGAGACACCGCTGCGGTGGAGATGTCGACGCCGACCAGGCCGCCAACAAAGGGCAGAAACTGGTTCAGGAAAATCGGCAGCACCACGATGAAAGCCGCGCCGAAGAAGCTGCCCATGATGGAGCCCATGCCGCCGATGATCACCATGAACAGCAGCTGAAACGAGCGGTCGATGTTGAACGCGGCGGGCTCCCAGGAGCCCAGGTGAACGAACGCCCACAAACCGCCGGCCACGCCGATGATGAAAGAGCTGACCGCAAAAGCGGTGAGCTTGGCGTACATCGGGCGAATGCCGATCACGGCGGCGGCCACGTCCATGTCGCGAATGGCCATCCATTCGCGCCCGATGGCGGAGCGCACCAGGTTCTTCGCCAGCAGGGCGAACACCACCACGAACCCCAGACAGAACAGGTACTTTTCCACCGGTGTGTTGATCGTCCAACCCAACACGTTGAGGTTGGAAACCGCCACCGAACCCGAGGTGCTGTTGTTGGTGAACCAGCCAATGCGGCTGAAAGCCCAGTCGCAGAAAAACTGGGCGGCCAGCGTGGCCACCGCCAAGTAAAGGCCCTTGACCCGCAGGCTGGGAACGCCGAACACGATGCCGACCACCGTGGCAAAAAAGCCGCCGGAGAGCAGCGCCACGATCAGTGGCATGCCGTCGATACGCACGTAGGTGTTGTAGGCCATGTAGGCGCCCACCGCCATGAAGGCGCCCGAACCCAGCGAGATCTGGCCGCAGTAACCCACCAGAATGTTCACCCCAATGGCCGCCAGCGCCAGGATCAGGAACGGAATCAGGATGGCCCGAAACATGTACTCGTCAGCCAGCAACGGCACGCCAATGAAGGCAAACGCGATCAGCGCGAGGATCAACCAGCGGTCTTGCGCGATGGCAAAGATCTGCTGATCAGCGCGGTAACTGGTCTTGAATTGGCCGTTTTCTCTGTAGAACATGGGGTGCTTTCTCTATTCGTTCTCGTAGCTCGCCATCAAGCAAGCTGGCGGGAAATGTCTTGCTCAGGGCTCCCGTGGAACTGGCTATGCCAAGCCACAGGGAGCGTTCCCTTCCCGCCGAAGGCGAGAGAGGGGGAAGACGCGAAGCGGCGCAGGGGGTGCTTCATGTCAGACGCGGTCGATGATCTTTTCTCCAAACAGGCCTTGGGGGCGGAACAGCAAGAACACCAGCGCAAGCATGTAGGCGAACCAGATTTCGATGCCGCCGCCCACATACGGGCCCAGATAAATCTCGGACATTTTTTCGCCCACGCCGATGATCAGTCCGCCGATGATGGCGCCGGGCACCGAGGTGAGGCCGCCCAAAATGATCACCGGCAGCGCACGCAAAGCGACGGTGGTGAGCGAGAACTGAACGCCCAGCTTGGAGCCCCAGATCACGCCCGCCACCAGCGCGGTGAGGCCAGCGACAAACCAGACGATCACCCAGATGCGGTTGAGCGGAATGCCGATGGACTGCGCGGCCTGGTGGTCGTCGGCCACCGCGCGCAACGCGCGGCCGGTGCCAGTTTTCTGGAAAAACAGCGAGAGCACCGCCACCAGCAGCGCAGCGACGCAGGCGGCGTACACGTCTTCCAGGTTGACCAGCACACCGCCCTGGAACACGCCCTCGAACAGGAACACCGGCTCCTTGGGCATGCCCACATCAATCTGATAGATCGCGCTGCCAAACAGGGTCTGACCGAAGCCATCCAGAAAGTAGGTGATGCCCAGCGTGGCCATCAGCAGCGTGACGCCCTCCTGGTTCACCAGATGGCGCAGCACCAGCCGCTCGACCAACCAGGCAAAGATGTACATCAGCACAGCAGCCAGCGCGAAAGCCACCACGTTGCCGAGCAGCTTGCTCTCAATACCCAGCCAACCGGGGATCCACTCTGAGAAACGGGCCATGGCCAACGCGGCAAACAGCACCATCGCGCCCTGGGCGAAGTTGAAAACGCCCGACGCCTTGTAGATCAGCACAAAGCCCAGCGCCACCAGGGAATACAGCATGCCGGCCATCAGGCCGCCAATGAGGGTTTCAAGAAAAAATGCCATGTGGTTCTCCTGGCCTCAGTGGCTGGTACCGAGGTACGCGCTGATCACTTCTTCGTTGCTGCGCACCTCTTCGGGTGTGCCGTCACCGATCTTCTTGCCGTAGTCGAGGACCACCACGCGGTCGGAGATGTCCATCACCACGCCCATGTCGTGCTCGATCAGCACGATGGTGGTGCCGAACTCATCGTTCACGTCCAGGATGAAGCGGCTCATGTCCTGCTTCTCTTCCAGGTTCATGCCGGCCATGGGCTCGTCCAGCAGCAACACCTGAGGCTCCATGGCCAGCGCGCGACCGAGGTCAACCCGCTTTTGCAGCCCGTAGGGCAGCGTGCCCACGGCGGTTTTGCGAAAAGCCTGAATTTCGAGGAAGTCGATGATGTGCTCGACAAACTCGCGGTGCTGCTCTTCTTCCTTTTGCGCCGGCCCGATGCGCAGCGCCTGCAGGAGCAAGTTGCTTTTGATGCGCAGGTTGCGCCCGGTCATGATGTTGTCGATCACGCTCATGCCCTTGAACAGCGCCAGGTTCTGAAACGTGCGACCGATCCCCATTTCGGCCACCTGGCGCGAGTTCATGTGGCTGAAGGTTTTGCCCTTGAAGGTGATGCTGCCCTCTTGCGGCGTGTAGACGCCGTTGATGCAGTTGAGCATCGAGCTTTTGCCGGCACCGTTGGGGCCGATGATGGCCCGCACCTCGTGCTCGCGCACGTTGAAGGAAATGTCGGTCAGCGCGTTGACGCCGCCAAAGCGCAGACTGATGTTGTTGACGTCGAGAATGACGTCGCCAATCTTCTTTTTCATGCGGCCTCCCTGACCGGCGAAAACGTCTTGGCGTCGGCCACCTTGAGCGTGGCGCTGACGCTGCCGGTGCGGCCGTCCTCAAACTTCACCTGGGTCTCGATGTACTGCTCGGTCTGGTTGCCGTAGAGCGCGTCGATCAGGGGCTGGTATTTCTCGCCAATGAAACCGCGGCGGACCTTGTTGGTGCGGGTGAGCTCACCGTCGTCGGCGTCCAGCTCTTTGTGCAGCACCAGGAAGCGGCTGATCTGGCTGCCGGCCAGCAGCTCGTCGCGGCTGAGGTCGGCGTTCACCTTCTCCACGCAGTCGCGGATCAGCTCGTACACCTCGGGTTTCTGCGCCAGATCGGTGTAGCCGGCATAGGGCAGGTTGCGGCGCTCGGCCCAGTTGCCCACGGCGTCCATGTCGATATTGACCATCACACACACCTTCTCTCGCTGGTCGCCGTAGGCCACCGCTTCCTTGATGTACGAGAAAAACTTCAGCTTGTTTTCCACGTACTTGGGCGCAAACATCGCGTTATCGAATGCGCCGCCTTTGATGCGGCCCACGTCTTTCACCCGATCAATGATCTTCAGGTGGCCGCTGGCGTCGATGAAGCCAGCGTCGCTGGTGTGGTACCAGCCATCGGCGGTCAACACCTCGGCCGTGGCTTCGGGGTTCTTGTAGTACTCCTTAAGCAGGCCCGGTGACTTCACCAGAATTTCGCCCGTGTCCGACAGCTTGATTTCCACCCCCTCGCAGGGCACGCCCACCGTGTCGGCCCGCGCCTCGTGATCGGGTTGCAGGCAGACAAACACCGCGGTTTCGGTGGAAGCTGAACAGGTCGGGGCCAATGGCCTCGCCCGCGGTATACGCCACACGCACCCGGCTCATGCCGAGGCTGTTGCGCAGCGGGCCGTACACCAGCGCGTTGCCCAGCGCGTACTTCAGAGAGTCCATGAAGCCCAGCGGCTTGCCGTCCATCTTGGCCGGGCCGACCCGTTTGGCGAGGTTCATGCACGCGTGGAACAGCTTGCGCTTGGGCGCGCTGGCGTCTTCCATGCGGATCATCACCGAGGTCAAGTAATAGGTGGGCCCGACCTCTTTCAGGTCGATGGTCACGGTGCTGCTCGACTCGGGGCAGTTCACCACGTAGCCGGCCACCAGCCACTGCGCGTAGGAAAAGATGTTCTGGCCAATCCAGGCCGGCGGCAGGTAGGCCAGCACCTCGTCGTCGGCGGTGAGCTTGTCGAACCGGGCACCCACGTCGGCGCGGTCGATCAGCGTGCGGTGGGTGTGCACCACGCCCTTGGGCCTGCCGGTGGTTCCGCTGGTGAAAAACATCGCGGCCACGTCGTCGGGCTGGCCCAGCTCCACCTGCTCACCGAACAGGTCAGGGTGCACCTTGGCGAAGGCCTGGCCAGCGCCGATCAGTTCTTCCAGTGCGCTGAGGCCGGGCTCGTCGTAGTTGCGCAAGCCGCGCGGGTCATCGAAGTAGATGTGAGCGAGTTGCGGGCATTGCTCGCGGATCTCCAGCATCTTGTCGACCTGTTCCTGGTCTTCCACCACCACAAAGCGCACCTCGGCGTTGTTGATCGGGAAGACACATTCGGCGCCCACGGCATCCTGATACAGCGGCACCGGAATGGCGCCCAGCGACTGGGCCGCGAGCATGGTGGCGTAAAGGCGCGGGCGGTTGGAGCCGATCACCACCATGTGTTCGCCGCGCCGCAGGCCGGCCTGGTGCAGGCCGCAGGCAATCGCCTCCACCAGTTTGGCCATGTCGGCCCAACTGGTGCTCTGCCAGATGCCGTATTCCTTTTCGCGCATGGCCGCACCCTGGGGGCGGCGTTTGGCGTGATCCCGCAGGAGCCGGGGAAAAGTGGTCTGCATGCTTGTCTCCAATGGCGCTTGCGTTCGGGCTTAAGCCGAGTGCGCAGCGTTCATGTCGTTTATTCTGGGCTTCATCGTAGGCTGATGTTTGACGTTATGTTGTCCGTTGGACGACAATTTGAGGGTCTGCTCCCTTGGGACTTTCCCTAGCACCCCGTTCTCATGAGCCTTGCCAACCCGCCCGGATCCACCTCGCCGCTGAGCACGCGAGCGCGTGCCCTCGTCCCCGACGAACTGGCGCAAATTCCCTGGCTGCAGGCGTTGGATCCAGCGGAGCGCGAGCGCGCCGAAGAAGGACTGGTGCTCACCAGCGCACAGGCCGGTGACCACATCTGCCGCATTGGCCGACCGGTGACCTACTGGTTCGGCCTCGTGGATGGCCTGCTCAAGATGAACAACGACGACAGCCTGGGCCCAGTGATCACCTTCACCGGCCTGGCGCCGGGCGGCTGGTTTGGCGAGGGAACCGCGCTCAAACACGAGCCATACCGCTACAACGTGCAGGCGCTGCGCAAAAGCCATGTGGCCGGCATTCCGATCGCCACGTTTGACTGGCTGATCGCCCACTCGCTGGGCTTCAACCGGTTTGTGATGAGCCAGCTCAACGAGCGGCTGGGCCAGTTCATCGCCGCGCGCGAGATCGACCGCCTGGGCAGCCCCGACCTGCGCGTGGCGCGCAACCTGGCCGCCATGTTTCACCCGCTGCTGTACCCCAACGTGGGCGGCACGCTGCGCATCACCCAGCAGGAGCTGGCTTACCTGGTGGGCCTGTCAAGGCAGCGGGTGAACGAGGCGCTCACCACGCTCTCCACGCTCGGCTGGATTCGGGTGGAATACGGCGGCGTGCGGCTGCTCGACCTGCAGGCCCTGCGCCACGGGCAGCTCTGAGTGCCGGCATGGGATGATCCCAGCATGACCACATCCAAGCCCGAGCGAACCCTCTCGCTCAAGCCCGGCGCCGCCAAAAAGACCGCCAGCGGCCCGTTTTCCGAGCGCCGCCCGCCGGTGCGCCCGCCCGGCCCGGCGCGCGCCAAATCGGTGTCGGCCTCAGCGCCCAAACCGCCGCGCGAGCGGGCCTCCGGGCCCGAAGGTGCGCGCCCAATGCCCCCCGCAGCAGACCGGCGCACCGCCGCACCGCGCACGCCGCCGCCCGCGCCGCGCCCGGTGGATGCACGCCGGCCTGATCTGGCGCGGGTGGGCAATGCGAATGGCGAGGTGCGGCTGAACAAACGCATGGCCGAGCTGGGCTTGTGCTCGCGCCGCGAGGCCGACGCCTGGATCGCCCGCGGCTGGGTGCTGGTGAACGGCCAGCCCGCCGACATGGGCCAGCCGGTGGCGCCCGATGCCAGCATCGAGGTGCTGCCCCAGGCCCGCCACCAGCAGGCCGGTCAGGTAACCATCCTGATGCACAAGCCGGTGGGTTATGTGAGCGGCCAGCCGGAAGACGGCCACGAAGCCGCCGCCACCCTGATCGGCGCGCCCAGCCAGTGGCGCGGCGACGCGCGAACCCCCAGCGACGGCCGCCGCTTTGCGCCCGCACACACGCGCGGCCTCGCGCCCTGCGGCCGGCTCGACATCGACTCCACTGGCCTGCTCGTGCTCACCCAGGACGGCCGCATCGCCCGTCAGCTGATCGGCGAGAACAGCGGCATCGAAAAGGAATACCTGGTGCGCGTGCAGTGGGCGCCCCACGGGCCGAACGGTGAAGGCGTCGTCAGCCAAAACGTTCAGGCCATCTTTCCCGCCCACCAGCTCGCCCGCCTGCGCCACGGCCTGAGCCTGGACGACCAGCCCCTGAAGCCCGCGCAGGTGGACTGGATGAACCCGGAGCAGCTGCGCTTCGTGCTGGTGGAGGGCAAGAAGCGCCAGATTCGCCGCATGTGCGAACAGGTCGGCCTGCATGTGGTGGGCCTCAAGCGCATCCGCATTGGCGGCGTGGTGTTGGGGAACCTGCCGGTGGGGCAGTGGCGGTATTTGGGTGACGGCGAGGCGTTCGCCCCATCCGGTGCTTTGCCTGGTGATCATGCTTGACGTTATTAACGTATATCGTTAATATTTTCCTGTGGCGATCGTCAGCTTTCGATGCAAAGAAACCCAGGCTCTGTACGAAGGCGTTCGCGTCAAGCGCTGGGTGAATGTGGGGCGGGTGGCTGCGCGCAAGCTGGCGCAACTCGACTGGTCCAACGTACTGGACGACCTCAAAGTTCCCCCCGGTAACCAACTCGAAGCGCTCAAGGGCGACCGCAAAGGTCAGCACAGCATCCGCATCAACGACCAGTGGCGCGTTTGCTTTGTCTGGACGGATCAGGGTGCCGCCCAGATCGAGATCGTCGATTACCACTGAGTCACAAGGATCTCATCATGCGCACCGTGGCCCCTGTATCCCCCGGCGAAATGCTGGATGAAGAATTTCTCAAGCCGCTGGGGCTGACCAAATACCGGCTCGCCAAAGACATCGGCGTACCGCCTCAGCGCATCGGCGATATCGTTGCCGGCAAACGCGCCATCACCGCCGACACCGACCTGCGCCTGTGTCGCTATTTCGGCCTGAGCGACGGCTGGTGGCTGCGCGGTCAGGCCAGCTATGACACCGCGATTGCGCGGGAAGCGCTCAGCGAGGAGCTGAGTCGGATTCCGCGCTGCGGGCTGATGGCGGCTTGAGCCTGTACCCGAAGAGCAATCGCATCGGCAGCCCAGTACCAGGGAATCTGCCGCTGGGGCTGGGTAACGGCGAGGCGTTCGCCCCGCCATAAAACCCACAGGAAAGACCCATGCGCCCCAGATCCCTCACCCCTTCCGATCGCAAAACGGCCCTGCTGCGCCATCTGCGACCGTCCGACCTGAGGGCCGCCACGCAGCTGGCATCGCAGGCCACGCAAGGCGTCATCAACCTCACCGAGAACGTGCACCAGACGGTGCGGCGCTCCCTCGGGCTGCCGGCTGGCGCAACGCCCTCGCAGGCGGGCGGGTTCACCGGACAGGTCTACCGCGGCATCCGAGGTGTGGCGGCGCTGGTGGGGCAGGGCTCTGAGTCGGTGCTGGGCGCGCTGTTGCCCCTGCTTGACGATCCGCTTGCACACCCCGAGGCGTCGCCGCAGCGAGAGGCGGTGCTGGCCGTGCTCAACGGGGTGCTGGGCGACCGCCTGGCGGCCACCGGCAATGCGCTGGCGCAGCCCATGCACCTGCGCCACCGGGGGGAGACCCTGGCGCTCGACGCCCCCGACACGCTCCGGCACCAGCTGGGCGGGTCCGCCAGCCCGCACCTGCTGCTGCTCATCCACGGCCTGTGCATGAACGACACGCAATGGACGCGCGAGGGCCACAACCACGGCGCCACCCTGGCCCAGGCGTTGGGCTGCACACCGCTTTACCTGCGCTACAACAGCGGCCTGCATGTGTCGGACAACGGGCGCGATCTGTCTGAACAGCTGGAGCGGCTGGTGTCGGCCTGGCCGGTGCCGTTGCAACGCATTTCCATCATTGGTCACAGCATGGGCGGGCTGGTGGCGCGCTCTGCGGTGCAGGCGGGCCGCGATGCGGGGCACCGTTGGCCCCAGGCCCTGCGCGAACTGGTGTTTCTGGGCACGCCGCACCACGGCGCGCCGCTGGAGAAGGCCGGCCATGGCGTGGATGTGTTGCTGGGCGCCACGCCGTTTTCGGCACCGTTCGCCCGGCTGGGCAAGCTGCGTAGCGCGGGCATTCTGGATTTGCGGCACGGCCATGTGCAGGAAGCCGACTGGCGCTCGCCCGCAGGGCAAAGCTGGCGCGCCGGCTTTGAAGACCGGCGCCTGCCGTTGCCCCTGCCCGAGGGCGTGGCCTGCTTCACCGTGGCCGCCACCCTGGCTGGCCAGCGCGGCCTGCTGGCCGACCGTCTGACTGGTGACGGGATGGTGCCGCTGAACAGCGCGCTCGGCCAGCATGACGAACCGCGGCGCCGGCTGGTGTTTGCCAAGTCGAGCCAGCGCATCGTCTACCGCACCGGCCACCTGGACCTGCTGTCGAGCCCGGCGGTGGCTGAACAGTTGCTGAGCTGGCTGTCATCGCCCGAGGCGCTTTGAGCCATTGAGTTTGCCGGCGGTGACGCTGGTGAATTTTTTTTGGATTCGCAGGTAAGCTAGCCATGACCAGTCCGTCCATTACCCCCCCCACGTTGAGGAGACACTCAAGCCATGCCGTCGATTGCCGCCTACTTTCAAGATGTTCAGTTGCCCACCATGCCAGAGGTGGCTCGACTTCTGGTCCAGTCACTGAATGACGATGAGATACCGTTTGAAAAGGTGCGTTCGGCCATTTCACGCGATCAGGCGCTCACGGTGAAGCTCATTCGCCTCGCGAACAGTGCACGGTTTGGCCTGCAACGCAAGGTGAGTTCCGTTGATGACGCCATCACCATGGTGGGGTTGAATCAGGTGCGCACCTTGTGCTTGGCTGCGTGCATGTCGAACTCGTTCCCGCTGTCTTCCGGGCTCAACCGTGAAGAGTTCTGGAAAGAAAGCATGGCCTGCGCGGGCTTTTCCCATTGGCTGGCGCGCACCATCGGGGCCGATGTGCAGCAGTCGTGGCTCACCGGTTTTATGGTTCGCTTGGGTGAACTCATCATTGCGCAAAAAGAGCCGGACAAAGTCGAGGCCATTGAGCGTCTTCCCCATGCCCCAGGCGGGCGCTGGGAGCGCGAGACGCAACTGGTTGGATTCACCGAAGGCGAGGTTGCAGCTGAATTGGCCAAACGCTGGAACTTCCCCGAGGAGGTCTGTCTTGCACTCGCTACGTCATCAGATCCTTTGGCGCACAAACCTTTTTGCCGCTTGGGTGGCGTTGTGCACATAGGGATGTTGCTGGCAGAAATAGCCGTTGAGACGGACAAGAACGCGTCCGACACCATTGATGCACTGCCAGCGGATGTTCTTAAGGCGCTGCAGTTGGATCACGACTACCTCAAAGAGCATCTGCCCGACGTCAAAACATTCACCGACGCTCCCGTTTAGGCGGCCGCGTTGTGTTTTTGAGGGGTCACCGGAATCCGCTGATTTGGGTGCGACCAGAATCTGATGATCCAGGAAGGCAACCTTTCTTGGGCCCCGCAAGGGGTGATTGACGGTTCCCCTCAGGCAGGGTGCCGGCAGTGGATGCCAAGCAAGACGCCATTGACTTGAGGCGCGAGTGACACCAGGCTGGACCGTCGCTGCATGTGTGCCGCCGAACAGACCGAAGTGACCGTTGTCACCTAGCCTGTCTGGTGGCGGCACGTATCGCGATGTTCCAGACGGCGCGCCAACCAGTCCAGGTATTCAAACCATGATCACACGCAGGACGTTCGCTGCTTCGACGCCACTGCTGGCGGCCAGCGTATTGGCGTTGTCCGGTTGCTCCGCGGAGCTTGTGGGCGACGGCTTTGAGGCGGTCGCCGATGGCACTTGTTAGGCGGGTGCATGACGAATTTCAGTGGAGCGGCGCTTGGTCTGCAACTGGTTGGCTGTGCCGCCTCGGCCCCGTCAAGTCCCAACACACGGCGCTGGAGGTATGCAATCGACGCCCCTGCCTTTGTCAAGGTGTTGAAGGCCTGGATTTGCCTCAACGGCGCCGATGCGGTGCGTATGCGCGACGGACTCTGCAGCGCATCGTCGGGAAACCCCAACATCCCGTCGTGCA